>ERZ1026874.30-NODE-30-length-101396-cov-13.117850_pt1 | contig 101396 bp, 92 predicted proteins | sample MGYA00380167_ERZ1026874 | MGnify/ENA primary metagenome ERZ1026874 (study PRJEB33269, sample SAMEA4719803) | human gut metagenome | biome: human-associated habitat; feature: organic feature; material: feces | place: Cameroon | collected 2013-10 ...
CAGGATTTGTCTTCACAGGATCGTGTTGACCAGTGGTTCGACGTAAAGACTAGAGGCCTTTCCTCTCGTGCAAAGGCAAAGCTCAAGGAGAAGTGGGGCACGATGCAGAAGGTGTATAGCTCCCGCTCGCGTCTTGAAAAGGTGGCATGGGATATCATTCAGGACTTTAATATGAAACCGCGTCTGATGGATGGAAACGGCAATGCGATTCTTGTAGCCGATGGTATTCCTACGGCCTGTAAGTATTACGAAATTTTCCAACAGATGGGCTTTAAGAAGTGTGCCATCATATCTTCCTATACACCGAACAAGGGAGAATTGCGAACGGACACCGTCAGCGACGAGGATGATACCGAAACCTTCCTTAAATACGAGACGTATCTCAAGATGCTAGGACTCAATCCATCTGATCTTCCGAATGCGGGATCGGTTCAAGCCAAGGTGGAGGAATTTGAAAAGGAAGCAAAGCGCAAATTCGTAGAGGAGCCTGCGAATATGAAGCTCCTCATCGTCGTGGACAAGCTTCTCACTGGGTTTGACGCACCTCCTTGCACGTATCTATACATTGACAAGAGAATGCAAGACCACGGCCTTTTTCAGGCAATCTGCCGAGTCAATCGTCTTGATGATGATACTAAGGATTTTGGCTATATCGTGGATTACAAGCAGTTGTTTGGACAGCTCCAGACTGCAATGAAGGACTATACTTCCGGCGCTTTTGAAGGATATGATCCGGAGGATGTAAAAGGACTTGTTAAGGATCGCCATGATGCTACGGTAACCTATTTTGAGGAAGTGTATGATGCCGTCGAAGAACTCTGCGAAGGTGTCGAGGAACCTCGTGGGGAAATCCAGTACATCCATTATTTCTGTGGTGTTTCCGGTCAGTCGGAGGAGAGCGACGAGATTTATGCACGCCTGAGAGAAAAACTCTATCGTCTGGTGAGCAGTCTTGTCAGAGCTTTCGCGGAAGCAAAGCCATATCTGGTTGATGATATCTCATCTGGCAAACTGAATGAATATGACAAGAAGGTCACTTTCTACATTGAGTTGAAGAAAACCATCGGTACGGCCAGTGGTGACTTCCTCGATTTGAAGGCCTATGAACCTGATATGAGAAAGATGATCGATAACTATATCACGGCAGCGGATGCTGAGAAGATTGGCGATTTTGATGATCTTACCCTATTGGATTTCGTAGCAAAGCAGGGTGAGACGCTTACCGGTGAAGGCGATAGCGGGCATAAGGAAGGTGCAGCAGAGACCATCGAGAATAACATCCGTAAGAAGGTTATCGAAAAGGTCACCGTCAATCCGCGCTACTATGCAAAGATGTCAGAAATCCTTGATAAACTCATTGAAGAGCGTAAGCAGGGAGTTCTTGACTACGCTGAGATGCTTGAGAAATATATTAAGCTGGCCAAGGATGTTGATTGCCCGGAGGATAACGACAAATATCCGGAAAGCATCCGTAAGAGCAAAGCGCTCATGGCCATTTATGACAACACCGGCGAGGACGAGAAACTTGCTCTTCGCATTCACAAGACCGTGAAAAAGCAGGCACTGTCTGGTTTCAGGGATAATCAGGTGGTTGTCAGGAGAATAAAAAAGGCTCTCTTTGAGATTCTGGGTGATGACTCCGAGGTGGAACGTATCTATAAGATCATTGAGAAGCAGGAGGAGTATTAATGCACATTGTCATTTCCGGGATTCCGATTGATGTGCAAAAAAAGAATATAAAGAATATGCACCTTCAGGTGAAGCCGCCGGATGGACATGTGGTAATTTCTGCACCTTTATCCGTGGACGATAAAGCTATAGAGGCTTATGCCAGAACTCAGCTGGGCTTTATCAAGAGGGCTATTGCGCAGTTTCAGGATCAACCAAGAGCATCGAAGCGGCAGTATGTTTCAGGTGAGACGATGTATATATGGGGAAAGCAGTACTTCCTTGTTTTTAAGCCTGACAATCAAAAGAACAGCTTCGAGATTCAGAATCAAAATATTGTTCTATCCATGAGTGCCAAGAGTACCGTGAAACAGCGAGACGCTTATGTGAAAGAGGAATATCGGAAGATCCTGAAGGAAGAAATAGAAAAGCGTCTGCCTAAGTGGGAGACACAGACAGGACTTAAATGTGATTCTTGGCAAACGAAATATATGGTCACAAAATGGGGTGCCTGTAGCACAGATAAAAAGAAACTGTGGTTCAATCTGCAGCTCGCCCAGAAACCGTATGCATGCCTTGATTATATTATTTTGCATGAGCTTACACATTTAATCACAAGAAAGCATGATGCTACATTCATCGCACACATGGATAGGCACATGCCTAATTGGCGTGAAATTCGTAAAGAGCTCAATGACAGCAGACTGGACTACTATGAAGCACAGGATGAAAGTCCATTGCAGAAACTGATCGACCAATCTCGTTATGATGACATCCGGGATGCGGCCATAGCTTATATTCAAGAGGGTCATTCTGGTGACACGAAAAGACTATCGGTCATTGATATGGAAATCGAGAATGTAATCCATATTGAACAGCCGGAGGATGGCGTGATTGCTTTCGATGTAATTGCATCATGCGATGTCGAAATGCCGTCCGCATCTCGCAAGGGATATTTTAATGAGCACTGGCTGAAGATTCATTGTCAGGTTGCTCTTGGCATCGATATGAGTGGGTTCCGAATCATCTCTGTTGGTAATTGTGAGCCGCAAGAGGAATCTGATAATGACCGCCTGTCCGGGGAACTGGTACCTATTATCTCTCGTGACCAGTTTGAAGACGAAGCTGAGAAGTTCCTGACAAGGTATTGTCCGGATGCGTTGGATAAACCGATGAGGATTCCAATCGAGACGATAGCCAGCGATATGAAGCTACATGTTATCGAGGATGTACCTCTATCGGATGATCTTACTTATTTTGGGACAATCATATTTGATAACGGGAATGTTCTCGATAAGCACAGGAAGATTACAATTCGCAATGCTAAACGCGGAACCGTATACCTTGATCCGCGTGTCTCCTATGAGAGATCTGTAGGAACAAAGCGTACTACGCTGGCCCATGAGTGTTTTCACTGGCACCGTCATCAGCCATATCATGTGTTGATGAAAATGATAGGTGCTAACGATAATCTTGGAAGGGCTATCCAGTGCCAAATAGCTGCAAACAACACTGATTCAGATAAATGGAAGGCTGTAGACTGGATGGAGTGGCAAGCCAAAGGCGTTGCTCCGAGAATCTTGATGCCCGCAAAAACGACGCGCTTGAAGGCAAATCAGCTTCTTGCAACTTATGGCGGGGTTGATGATGCGAGCATTACAGCCTATGAGAATGTCATTGATGAACTGGCGGAGCTGTTCGATGTGTCAAGACAGGCCGCAAAGGTTCGTTTGATGGATCTGGGGTATTCCAAAGCCGAAGGTGCATATCCGTTTGTGGATGGTCAGTATGTTCGTGGATATTCATTTGAAGCAGGTGCCTTGGGTAAGAATCAGACATTCACTATTCCTTATGCCGATTTATTTAAGGCTTACTGTTTCGACCGCGAGTTTAAGAAACTAATTGACAGCGGTCAGTTTGTTTTTACAGATCGTCACCTCGTTCTCAACAATGAGAAATATATAGCGAGGAATCAGGCCGGAAATGCGACACTGTCAGAATATGCACTCACACACATGGATGAGTGTTGCGTTGTTTTCTCGAAGGGGTATAGCTATCAATCGAAATATCAAGGGGTGAAGTATTACACGCAGTTCATGCGGAACGCCGCTCCTGTTGAAAATCAGGTTGAGTATTCCTTTGAACTAAACACGCATAACCGAACGCTACTCGACCAGATTCAGAACGCCAAGCGTCGGTCAGAAGCCCTGCGAAAATATCCCGGTTCCTTTGCCGAAACGCTGGTAGCTTTACAAAAAGAAAGAAAGCTCTCAAATAAACAGTTAGCAGACCGTTCGCTCGTAGGAGAAAAGACCATCCAGCGTTTGAGAAATGATGAAGAGTATCCAACATCTGTACAGACAGTTCTGGCGTTATGCGTAGGACTAAAGCTGCCACTGCCGGAGGCTGAAATGTTTCTTGGTAAAACTGACTTTAAATTAAATTCATTGAAGGGCGAAGGATACGTTTATCAATGCGTAATGGGAGCCTGTGCAGAGAATTCAATTTATGAAATAAATGAAATGCTTAAAGAAAACGGAATTACTCCTCTGGGGAGCGATCCCGATCTTCAGTAATACGAGGAGGGGTGATATGGAATGAAAGGTTCAGAATGTAAATTCGTAAAATACATGGAAGGCTCTGACAAGCGCTTTGTCATCCCGGTGTATCAGAGAAATTATGACTGGAAGACAGAAAACTGCAAGCAGCTGTATGATGACCTTGTAAAAATCATCAAGGGGCACCGGAAGAGTCACTTCTTTGGGAGCCTCGTTTCCGTTTACAATCCGGACGGCCACAATGAGGAGTTCCTGATTATCGACGGACAGCAGCGTCTTACGACGGTATCGCTGTTATTTCTTGCCATGTATAACCTGATTGATAAGGGTGTCATTGTGCCAGAAACCGCTAATTTGAAGCAGCGGATTTTTGAGGAATACCTTGTGGATAAGTGGAAACCGGAGGATACTCGTATCAAACTCAAACCGGTAAAGAATGACCAGACCGCCTTTGGAAAGCTGTTCTCTGATCCGACGGAGCATATCCGCGAATCAAATCTGACCGTGAACTACGATTATTTCTATGACCGGATTCAGAAGCAGGAAATCACCATCGACCAGCTTTATGATGCGATTTGCTGTTTGGAGATTATAAATATCCGTCTGGATATGGATGACAATCCACAGCTCATTTTCGAGAGCCTGAACTCGACCGGTCTTGACCTCAGCGAAGGCGACAAGATCAGGAACTTCATTTTGATGGGTTTACCGTCCAGGGAGCAAGAGGCCTACTACGAGAAATACTGGAATAAGATCGAGGTTTGCACGAAATATGATGTCAGTGCTTTCATCCGAGATTACCTGAGTGTAAAGCAGCAGGCCATCCCGCAGCAGAAGAAAATCTACATCAATTTTAAGGACTTTGTGGAGCTCAGCAAGATTGACACCGAACCGTTGCTTGCAGAGATGATGGCCTATGCAAAGCGGTACCAGATTCTCCTTGATGGTAATTCCGGCAGTGCTGCACTTGACGCTTGCATTGATCGACTGAACCGTCTGGAGACTACGGTAACAAGGCCGTACTTCCTCGAAGTGCTGCGCCTATATAATGAAAACAAACTGACTTTAACACAGGTCACGGAGATTTTCCTGACGACAGAGAGCTATCTGTTCCGCAGGACGATGTGTGATCTGCCGACAAATGCTCTGAATAAGATTTTCCTCATGCTACACCGGGAAATCGTCCGGTACGACGGCACCGAGGATGACTATGTCGAGAAGTTCAAGTATGCGCTTCTTTCAAAGAAGGAACGTGCCCGCTTCCCGGACGATGTTGAGTTTAAGGTGGCATTTGAGGAACGTCCAGTTTATCTGATGAACAGTAAGAATAAGATTTACATCCTTGAGCGCTTCGAGAATTTCGGCACTTCGGAGGATAAGGATGTATACCGCCACTGTGATGACGGCACCTATTCCATTGAGCACATCATGCCTCAGCACCTTACGCCGATTTGGCAGAAGGAACTGGGAGATGACTATGAGCAGATACATGAAGAGTGGCTACATCGTATGGCAAATCTTACACTGACGGCCTATAACTCGAAGTACAGCAACAGCTCATTCACCGAAAAGAAAACCATGCAGAATGGCTTTGATGATAGTGGTATCCGCATGAATACCTGGATTGCCAAGAAGAACAAGTGGACGCTGGCAGAACTGGAGGAACGCAGCGAATATCTCATGGGTCGGGCTCTTTCAATCTGGGCAGCACCTGTCACAGAATACAAACCGGAAGAAAAGCAGCTTGATACTTATACGCTTGAAGATGAGGGCGAGCTGACCGGACGACTGATTGCAAAATTCACCTTTAAGAACACGGAACAGCCGGTAACGAGCTGGGTTGAGATGTTCCAAAAGGTTATTCAGATTCTGTATGCCGAGGACAAGGCTATTATCACAAAGCTGGCCATGTCGGAGGAGGAGAATATAGCTCTTCACTTCAACACTAATCCGGATGCATTCACGAAGTCAGTGGAGATTGGTGACGGCATCTATGTATGGACAAACACCAGCACGCAGAGCAAACTGTCTGTCCTTAGTCGCCTCTTCAAACTGTACAATGAAGATCCTTCTGATTTAGTTTTTTATCTACGTGATGAAAATGAGACCAATGAGGATGAGCCGGGCAGCCGTTACGAGCTCCGGAGAAAATACTGGACGTGTGCGCTTCCGATTATCCAGAAAGCGCACGGTGAGGATGGTTCTTTCTCCAATGTTAATCCGTCAAGGGATAACTGGATCAATGGCTCCTTCGGTATCGGCGGTTTTTATCTATGCTGCGTAGCAAACTATGATGCGGCGCGGGCAGAGGTTGTGTTTGGCAGAGGCAATAAGCAAGAAAACAAGGATGCCTTTGATAGCCTGTACACACATAAAGTGGAAATAGAATCAGCGTTGGGCACAACACTCCAGTGGAACCGTGGTGACGATATCAAATTGTCCAAGGTTTTCATTCAGCTGAATAATGTCAGCATTGAAAATGAGACTGACTGGCTCCAGATGGCGAACTTCCACGCCGACTGGACGAAGAAGTTCTACGATGTGATTGTGCCGTTTATAAAGCAATGAAGAGGGAGCACATGATGAAAATAGGAAGAAATGATCTGTGCCCTTGTGGAAGTGGAAAGAAATATAAGAATTGCTGTCTCCGAAAGGAAACAATGAGCATCCCTGACCGTATAAAACAAGCGGTTAAAGAGAGCGGATATAATGAAGATATCGGGAATGTGCTTGCAAATATGTATAGGTACATGGAGAGAAAGCAATGGTGGGGTGCCTGCCACGCTTCATGTGCTGCGTTATACGTTTGCCTGTCTGAGCTCGGATACAAACCTAAGCTATGTATAGGTGAGGTGCTTGGTCAAGGATTGTATTTTGATCATTCGTGGGTTAGCCTTGATGATAAAATGATTGATCTTGCAATAAGCATGACACTGCTTGGAGGGGCACCGGCATCAGGAGCTATTATTCTTGGAAAAGATATCAAAACAGGACTGCCGCCTATACTGGATTATGGCGTTCCAGGAAGAGGCATCGAGGATCAGGCAAAGTTCGTGATGGGGCTCCCGTTCAACCAGTATATGGATAGTTTTCCGGATGAAAAAGGTGGTCTATGGGGCGTCGTGCGTGAAGTATTAAGTATTGATGTAAATATTCCGTCATTACGTGAAAAATATAAGGACACGAAGAGAGTTCTTATAAGACATGAATGATGGTAATTATGTTGCGTTTGAAGAAGGAGGTCTATTCGTCCGTGAGTAATGATATTAATGCAATGGCTATGAGGTGCTTGAAGAGACTGGTGACCTAAAAACAAACTACAGGGATTATATGACCACAGAGCCTACAAATTGTAATGAAGAGTTAAAACGCCTGGAATGCGTTGATTATGATTTGTGTTTCAGCTTTGTTGACGATGCTATTGCGAGAAGATTATTTTTTGTAATGGCGCTTTTGAATAGAGAGTGGAATCCGGGCAAGTTGAGCGTATTGTTCAGCGAATGATAAAATTGCTTGAAAGGTAAGGCAACAGAAGAGAATTATCAGTTGATTAGAAAGTATTTGAAGGAAAATGGATTGTCTAAGACAACGGATATCGCACAAGCTATTGGATTAAGCCCTGCCCGTACAAGAGCTATACTGAAAGAAATGTCAGGGCTTGAATATGAAGGCACAACAAATAATAGAAGATATCGCTTAGCTGATAATAATTAGTATAAATCGTGAGAGTTGTTCATAAAACAAAGAAGGTGACCGTTGGGGTGACTGATAGGGTGACCGATACAGAAAGAATAATTTACCGAGGTACTTTATGGGATTGATATTGCCAGTAGTACAATCCTTGAGTAAGAGTGATTCGGAGGATCCAAGTAAAATATATTGTAATAAAGTTCGAAGAAATCCTAATAATGGGTATAGAAGCGAATTTAATGCTGATAAAACCAAACTGTTAAGACCATCCTTATATACCTATTTTAGTAACGATGAGAGTATCAGTTTTTGTTATTATTCCGATGAAACAATGGAAAATGATGATGAAACAATATTAAAAAATTTTTCGTCACGATAGTAATTGATAGTCTAATTCGGATTGTAGGAGACTAGCTTAAAATGAAAAGTATTAATAAAACAAAAAATGATTCAATAAGTGAACAAGCATCTGTTACGAAAGAAGAAATGATAGAATTTGCATCCAAATATAAAAATATCGAAGCGTTTAAGGATTTTGATGATGAAACAACGTATTGGTTTATTATGCTGTTTATCCTATTGATGTATATTGATTACAATACGCAAAAGTTATGGGAAAGTTTTGCAGAAGAAGTAAAGACAAAAAACAGATTTTTTCCAGAAAGTGAATTGCTAAAAAAGATATCTGATATCGCAGAAAAAGCAACGTGTACTATATCAAAAGGTGATATTTTGTATCGTGCACGAGATTATACCGAACAAGATTTCTTTAAAAATGATATGGTAATAGCTCTTTCTGAGATAATGAAGGATGAGTTTTCTAATTTAGAATTTGATGCTACTGACATTTTTAATGAATCAGCAATGAATATTGCGTCCATTTACCTATGTGGTGATGAGGAAAAGAGGAGAAGAATTACAGAAAAAATAGATAATCTGTTGAATAATAAAAAGGACTTCTATGGTTTTGATAAAAGTAATTCTGATGCTCCGCCGAATGCTTATGCAAAAGAGGGGAGAGCTAATCCAAAAGGAATAAGCTATTTATATACTGCAAAAGATATTAAAACGGCAATATTGGAAATGCGGCCACAGATGCAGAAAATGTATAACATAGCCACTATAGAAATCATCAGAGATGCTAAGATATTTGATTTTACATATTCGCCCGAAAAAATAAAGGAGGATGAGTATTCTATAGTTGCGGACTTACAAAGAATTTCTGAAGAGTTTTCTAAGCCTAATTTTGGAGAACAAATAGAGTATGCACCGACACAATTTCTCTGTGAATATATTAAAAGACTTGGTTTTGATGGAATTAAGTTTAAAAGTGCAGTATCAGCAACTGGTACAAATGTGTTGCTTTTTGATGTTGATGCGAAAACAAGAGTTTATGATATTACAGGTTCAAAAGTGTATACTGTTAATACACTAGATATAGATATTAGCCAGGTTATGCCAATGGAAAATGAAGATAAGGAGCAATCACAAATGTTATTTATATGTTACCCCAAATGTTCAACCTGTCAAAAGGCTAAAAAATGGCTGGATGAGCATAATATAAAATATACTGAGCGCCATATTGTAGAGGTGAATCCTACTTATGACGAATTAAAGGAATGGTACGGGAAGAGTGGACTGACCCTTAAGAAGTTCTTTAATACTAGCGGGCTTCTTTATAAAGAAATGCAGCTTAAGGACAAGCTGCCTACAATGAGTGAAGAGGAACAGATTCAGTTACTTGCTACAAATGGAATGTTGGTAAAGCGTCCACTTGTTGTAAATGGAGATACTGTGCTTGTTGGCTTCAAGGAAGCAGAATGGGCTGAAAAATTGAATTGATAATTTTTGAGAATTCGTTTATGTATATGGAGGAAAGGAGCTGAGAATCTCATATGTCAGATTTGTTTGATTTATCGAACTTTGATAAATACAAAGAAGATAACTGCCGAGAAGTGAAAAAGGCAGAAGGTGGATTGCCTATAGCATTATGGGAGTCGTATTCCTCATTTGCCAATTCTAATGGTGGTGTTATTATACTTGGCGTTGGAGAGCGGCAGGATGGAACTTGGTATACTACTGGACTTAAGAATGCGGATAAACTTAAGAGAAACTTTTGGAACACTATTCATGATACTAAGAAGGTAAGCATTAATTTGCTATCGGATAAAAATGTGGAGTCCTACGAGGTTAATGGCGATACCATTCTGGTTATTTATGTACCAAGAGCTAAACGTGAGCAGAAGCCTGTTTATATTAATAACGATTTATTTGGTGGCTGCTATCGTAGAGATTGGGAAGGCGACTATCATTGCTCAAAGGCAGAAATTAAAGGTATGCTCCGTGATGCTGCGGATGAGACAGAGGATATGAAGATTGTAGAACAGTTTGATATTTCTGCAATTGATACAGAGTCCTTGAAGGGATTCAGAAATCATCATAAGAGCTATCGTCCAGAGCACGTATTTAATAATTTACCAGATGATGAGTATTTAGAGAGAATAGGTGCAGCAGGATTTGGTGAGGATGGTAAATTACATCCTACTACAGCTGGGTTGCTTATGTTCGGTGAAGAATATCATATCGTAAGAGAATTTCCAGAGTATTTCCTAGATTATAGAGAGATGCTGGACCCAACAATACGTTGGACAGATCGCTTGCAGTCTAGCTCCGGTGATTGGAGCGGTAATGTATTTGATTTCTTCTTTAGAGTAAATAGCAAAATTGCAAAGGATATTAAGAAGCCTTTTAAGCTTGAAGGTATTACGAGGGTGGATGATACTCCAGTTCATAAGGCAGTTCGAGAGGCTTTAGTTAATTGTTTGGTTAATACAGATTATTTCTTGCCTTGCGGTGTAGTGATTAAGAAGGAAGATGACAAGTTGGTTATCGAGAATCCTGGTAGCATTCGCACTGGTAAAAAGCAGATGCTTCGTGGTGGTATTTCAGATCCTAGAAATAAAACACTAATGAAGATGTTTAATATGATTGGTATTGGTGAAAGAGCTGGCAGTGGTATTCCAGATATTTATCAAGTTTGGGAGAATGAAGGTTGGCCAATGCCTGTGGTGGAAGAAAGTTATAATCCTGACAGGACTCGTTTATCGCTTGAATTTAAGAAACAAGCGAACAAAACAAGCGAACAAAACAAGCGAACAAAACAAGCGAACAAAATAAACATAGAAAAACAGAAGAGAATTATCAGTTGATTAGAAAGTATTTGAAGGAAAATGGATTGTCTAAGACAACGGATATCGCACAAGCTATTGGATTAAGCCCTGCCCGTACAAGAGCTATACTGAAAGAAATGTCAGGGCTTGAATATGAAGGCACAACAAATAATAGAAGATATCGCTTAGCTGATAATAATTAGTATAAATCGTGAGAGTTGTTCATAAAACAAAGAAGGTGACCGTTGGGGTGACTGATAGGGTGACCGATACAGAAAGAATAATTTACGGAGGCACTTTATGGGAGTGATTGATATTGCCAGCAGTAAGTCTGTATGGCGTGGTATGGAATATTATAAACAGAATAAAGTTCTTTCGTATACTGTTAATGAAGATGGAAGCTGCGAAGGTATAGTAGCAGGTAGTGGAGATGGAAATTATCATGTTCATGTTGATATGGAGCATCCGCGAAAGTCCACCTGCGATTGTCCTTTGGCAAATGGAAAGAAAATCATATGCAAACATATTGTAGCTGTTTCACTTTGTCTTGATGAGTCTGAGGCAGATCGCTTTAAAAATGAAAAGACAATATATGCATCAGAGGAAGAGGAACGCAGAGCAAAGAAATATGAAAAGTATATGGGATTTGCCAGAACTATGTCTCCGAGAGAATTGAGAGAAGCATATGTGGAACTGATGACTGAACTGGATGAATATAGGTTGAAAGAAAAGTACGGGAGATAAAAGCTTGTTTGAACCTTGTTTTAAAACAAGAATTTAAACAAGCGTTGCATAGCCAATGTAAAAAAAACAAACAAGAAGGGATGATTACATGGATACAGTTGATATGATTATCCGATCTTCGACAAGCTTTTATAATGATTTGAAACAAGATAAAATGGTAGATATCGTTCGTGGGAACATTGTTATTCAAACTTTTTCATGCTTTGTTTGAAGTGGAACCAAGAAGAGATGTAAGAAATATTACGTATATCAATGAGCTGGGGGTCTTTTTGTGCTCCACGTCTTAATGAGTTATATTCCAAGATTATTCAATATATGTAAGGGACGATATAGACACATTTACCCGTTGTAGCCAATCCCCATATCACCTCGGCTTTACCAACGAGCCACTGCGAAGCTGTTACGCTCCTGACACGACAGAAGAAGTAACTGATAAGTCAGTTTGGTGTAAATAGTATAAAAACATTGGATTCCGTACAAAAAAGTTCCGAAATCAGGAATTTTTGTACGGAATTTCTTTTATTTGCGTACTTGGCGAAAATAAAACATTTTTATAAGACAAAATTACCTGCTTTTGTATTTTTTTGCCGATATTGGCGTTTTAAATACAAGAAAATTCGTAGGAATCTGCAAGGCACTTTTACATTAGCTTTTTACAGTCGTTGACAGTCACTGTCTTTTACCATAAAATGAGCAGTAAGAATGTATGAAAAAGGAAGAGAAAAATGGGAAAATCTGAGAAACAGATGGATAAAGAGCATGAGCGCAACCAACGGATCATTGATACAGCGTTCCGGCTTTTTGTGGAAAAGAAAATCGAAGCGGTCAGCATGGATGAGGTCGCAAAAGAAGCCGGTGTGGGACGTGCCACATTGTTCCGCTGTTACAACAATAAGACGGAGCTGGCTATTGCGGTCTGCGCATCGAAATGGAAGGCTTATCTGGACAAGCTGGATGAGGCAAGACCAATCTCTTCGATACATGATATTCCGGCCATCGGAAGATTTATTTTTACGCTGGACAGTTATATCGGCATGTATCAGAACCATAAGGATCTGCTGCAGTATAATGACAACTTCAACAATTATATAACACACCAGACGGTGCGGCAGGAGGAACTGGCGAATTTCCACGCATCCCTGAATTCCGTCAACACAAGACTTCATATGATGTATGCCAAGGCAAAAGAGGACAAGACCTTCCGCACGGATATTCCGGAGGAACAGTTCATGCGTGTGACGGTGCATACCATGATGGCAGCGTGTACCCATTACGCAGGTGGTTTTATCTGGGGAGCAACGGACAACAAGGATTATACAGGTGATCTGCTGCTTTTAAAGGAAATGATCCTGAATTATGCCCGGAATGACGCCAATCTCTGATTTTCAGGTATGTCGATCCTGACAGACGGATGAACAGATCACTGATTGACATTGCAATTTCAGACAATCTGTGATATAGTAGCCACAATTGAATATGGAGTATTCAGGTGCCGGAGCAGCCACGTAAGTAGCTGGCTCCGGTGAAAAGGGAAGCAGGTGTAAGTCCTGCACGAACTCGTCACCGTAATTAGGGAGCTGAAGCCGATAGATCACTGGGAGACCGGGAAGATGGCGGATGCGATGATCTTCAAGCCGGGAGACCTGCCTGAATGCTGTACAGAAACATTTGTTTCAAAGCCACGAGTAACTGGTTGTACGTGTGGAATGCAGAAGCGACAGAAGCTTTTTTGCATTCGTTTCCCATGTGTACAAACCCTTTACCTGATACAGGAAAGGGTTTTTGTTTTTGTTGCGAAAAACATGTTTCTGACTTACATATTTAAGGATACCGGGGCACCCCCGAAATGAAAAGAGACAGAAAAACTGTCAGAGGAGGAAACATGAAGAAAAGAATCGTAGCAGTAGTATTGGCAACCGTACTGGGCGCTGTATGCATCACCGGATGCGGCAATACCCAGGAGACCGTAGAGAGCACTGCACAGGCAAGCACTGAGGCACAGACCACACAGGCAGAGACCGCAGGCACAGAGAGCAGTGAGGATGCAGATCAGGCAGCAGCCGATGAAGTGGCAGCATTGATCGATGCCATTTATGTGCAGGAGAGAAATGAGAATACCGATAAGCAGTGTGCAGATGCCAAGGCAGCATGGGATGCACTGACCGACGCACAGAAGGAACTGGTAGAGGGAGAAAATGCAGATCCTGATTATTTCGGCAGAGATACCGGAGATGCTTCCAAGGATGATCCCCGCAATCAGGATGAGATCGGTGAGAACGAGATTCTGGTAGTAAGCTTCGGTACTTCCTTTAACGACAGCCGTGTGGCTGATATCAAGGGTATCGAGGATGCGATCGCAGCAGCCAATCCCGACTGGTCTGTAAGAAGAGCATTTACCGCACAGATCATCATCAATCATATACAGGCAAGAGATGATGAGCATATCGACAATATGGATCAGGCACTGGACCGCGCTGTGGCAAACGGTGTTAAGAATCTGGTAGTACAGCCTACCCATCTGATGCACGGGGCAGAGTATGACGAGCTGATGCAGGCAGTAGAAGCCTACAAGGATCAGTTCGCATCCGTAAAAGTTGCTGAGCCCCTGTTAGGTGAAGTGGGAGACGATGCAACCGTTGTCAATGCAGATAAGAAAGCAGTAGCAGAAGATTTGACCGCAGAAGCAGTGAAGACCGCTGGATATGACAGCCTGGATGCTGCAAAGGAAGATGGCGTGGCATTCGTATTCATGGGTCACGGAACCTCTCACACCGCAAAGGTGTCTTACAGCCAGATGCAGACACAGATGAACGAACTGGGATATGAAAATGTATTCATCGGAACTGTAGAAGGTGAGCCGGAAGAGACCGCGTGCGAAGAAGTCATCAAGGCTGTTGCGGAAGCAGGTTACACCAAAGTGGTTCTTCGTCCTCTGATGGTAGTAGCAGGTGACCATGCCAACAACGATATGGCAGGCGAGGATGAGGATTCCTGGTTAAGCCAGTTCAACGCTTCCGGTAAGTTCGACAGCGTAGATACCCAGATCTCAGGCCTCGGCGGGATCAAGGCTATCCAGGATCTGTATGTAGCACATACCGCAGCAGCAATGGCTGAGAAATAAATAAGAATCAAAATCACAAATAAAATAAGGATTAAAATCAGTAATGAAAGCAAAGACATTAATGAATAAAATTATAATCGTGGGCGGACTGAGTGCCTGTCTGCTGCTTGGCGGCTGTGGAGCAGGTCAGGCAGCGGATGCGACATCCGCAGAAAGCACGGTTGCCGCACAGGAAAGCACCGTAACACCGACAGAGAGCACGGAAACTGTCAGCACAGAGACTGCGCAGGACAAGGCACAGCTTCCTGATGGTGTCTACGCCGCTGAATTTTCCACGGACAGCTCCATGTTCCATGTCAGTGAGGCCTGTGACGGCAAGGGAACACTGACGGTAAAGGATGGCGTTATGACCATTCACATTTCCTTAGGCTCCAAGAAGATCCTGAATCTCTATCCGGGTCTGGCGGAAGATGCAGCCAAAGATGGTGCAGTACTGCTTGAGCCCACCACGGATACCGTAACTTACAGTGACGGCATGACGGAAGAAGTCTACGGCTTCGATGTTCCCGTACCTGCGATCGGAGAGGAATTCGATCTGGCACTGATCGGTACCAAGGGAAAATGGTATGACCATAAAGTAAAGGTATCCGATCCGGTGGCGGAAGATAGCCGGGAAGCTGCGAATGGTTCCTATGATATGAGTGCGCTGGCAGACGGCAGCTACACCATCGAACTGACCATGGAGGGCGGAAGCGGCAGAGCAAGTATCCAGTCCCCCGCACAGCTTGCGATAGCTGACGGAACGGCAACGGCGACTTTGGAATGGAGCAGCCCGAACTATGATTATATGCTGGTGAACGGTGAAAAATATCTGCCGGTAAATACGGAGGGCAATTCCGTATTTGAAGTGCCGGTGGAAGCACTGGATGCACCCCTTACCATGATTGGTGATACCGTGGCAATGAGCACACCTCATGAGGTGGAATACACCGTAACTTTCCACTCTGAGACACTTGAGAGCGCAGAGAGCGGCAAGTAATACATATGATGCCAGGGTCAAAAGGTCTAAGCCCACATGAGCTTGCTCATAGGTGGGTGAAAGACCTTAGGACCCGCCCCGATATGAGCATAAAAGTGGGATGATAATCCCACGATATGCGAATATTGGGTAGGGTGCTATGTGCCAGTGGCACATGTTTAGCACGGACCGAAGCGGAGCGGAGACGTGGGAGTGCGTAGCACGGAGCAATCCGCAGGCACAAACATTGCAGGCTATGAAAGGCATGAAAACTTTGAGGTCAGGAAGAAATAGAAGAAAATGGATCTATGTTCTGCTTCTTATGGGACTGCTGGGGCTTAGCGGCTGCGGCAGTCCTTCTTCTGCTTCTACGGAGACATCGTCGGAAGCACCATCGGAGGTTACCCAGGCAGCAGAGGCCACGCAGGAAGAACAGACAGAATTAGTAAAAACAGGCAGCATGGAGTTGCAATATGCGGAAAATTTTGCGGTGGATTACTACGAAGATGGTTATAAGATGCTGACAACTCTTCCCGACAGTAAACGGTATCTGTTAGTGCCGGAGGGACAGCCGGTGCCAAGGGGACTGGACGAGGACGTCAGCATCTTGCAGGAACCGCTTCAAAATATATATCTGGTGGCATCCGGCGTGATGGATATGTTTGCTTCTGTGGATGCTGTGGATCAGATCCGGTTCTCCGGGCAGAAGCAGGAGAACTGGTACATTCAGACAGCAAAGGATGCCATGGCGGCAGGGGACATGATCTATGCCGGAAAATACAGTAAACCGGATTATGAGCTTTTGGTGTCCGAAGGGTGTGATCTGGCGATCGAGAACCGGATGATCACGCATTCGCCGGAGGTGGTGGAAATGCTTCAAAGCTTTGATATTCCGGTGATGATCGAATATTCCAGCTATGAACAGCATCCTTTGGGAAAAGTGGAATGGGTCAAATTTTTCGGAGCCCTGACCGGCAGGGAAGCGGAGGCAGAAGAAGCCTTTGCGGAACAGACAGAGATTCTGGAAGAGGTAGAAAGCGGGGAAAAAACAGGGAAGACCATAGCATTTTTCTATGTCACTTCCAACGGACTGATCCAGGTACGGCAGAGCACGGATTATATTCCGAAGCTGATCGAACTGGCAGGAGGAAGATACATTTTTGAGGATCTTGAGGACAGCGGAAGCGGACGCTCCACGCTGAACATGCAGGTCGAAGATTTTTACGCCGGGGCAAAGAACGCAGACATCCTGATCTACAACAGCTCGATCGACGGTGGCGTGACCACGCTGGACGAACTGATCGGTAAATGCAATATTCTAAAAGACTTTAAGGCACTACAGGAGGGGCAGGTCTATTGCACTACCAACGATATGTACCAGCAGTCCATGGCGATCGGATATTTATTGCAGGATATGCATACGGTGTTGACGGACGATGATACCGCTAAGCTGCGTTATCTGTTTCTCTTACAGTAAGATGGAGGACTTAGAAACACAGTGTAAGTATAAGAGCGTTAGAATGAGATTAGGATACGATTGGAATACGAATAGGAAAAGAAGGAGAAAAACATGCAGCAGCGCAGAAAAATCAGATATCTCATAGCGTTTGTTCTATTGACGGTAGGCATTCTTGTGCTGCTGCTTTGCAATATAGGGATCGGAACAGTGAAGATCCCATTGACAGAAATACTGACTACAGGGAGAACCCAGGAAGGCATGAATGTCAGAATCCTGTGGGAGATCCGCTTTCCCCGGACACTGGCGGCGGGGATCCTGGGCGGAGCGCTGGCACTTGCCGGGTATCTGCTTCAGACCTTTTTTCATAACCCCATAGCAGGCCCATTTGTTCTGGGAATTTCTTCCGGGGCGAAGATGGTAGTGGCACTGGTGATGGTATTTTTGCTGGGGAATACGGTCTGTGTCAGTTCAGGACTGTTGATCCTGGCGGCATTTTTGGGAGCCATGCTGTCCATGGGATTCGTACTTCTCATGGCGAGAAAGGTAGACAGCATGTCCATGCTGGTGGTCAGCGGCGTGATGATCGGCTATATCTGTTCCGCGGTCACGGAACTGGTGGTGACTTTTGCGGAGGATGCGGATATCGTGAATCTCCACAACTGGTCGAGAGGAAGCTTTTCCGGAATGACCTGGGACAATGTGAAAGTGATGAGTATCGTGGTGGCAGTGACTTTTCTTATGGTGATCCTGTTAGCAAAGCCGCTGGAAGCTTATCAGCTGGGTGAGACGTATGCACAGAATCTGGGAGTGAACATCCGGACATTGCGGATCCTGCTGGTGGTGTTGTCCAGCGTACTTTCGGCATGCATCGTGGCATTTGCCGGACCGATTTCCTTTGTAGGGATCGCCGTGCCGCAGCTGATCCGGAAATTATTCGGCACCACAAAACCGTTACTCATGATACCGGCATGTTTCTTGGGAGGCAGTGTGTTCTGCCTGTTCTGTGATCTGCTGGCGAGAACCTGGATGGCACCCACAGAACTCAGTATCAGCACAGTGACGGCAATCTTCGGGGCACCGGTGGTATTGTGGATCATGGTATCCAAAAGCAGACGGGAGCGTGGATAATTTACCTATGAAGACACAGAAGCCTTATTATATTACAACGGAAAAAATGAGCGTGGGCTACGACGGAAAGCCTTTGATCGAAGAAGTGGAGATCGCACTCAGGAAGGGAGAGATCCTGACATTACTGGGACCTAACGGTGCCGGAAAATCCACGATCTTAAAAAGCATTGCGAGACAGCTGTCCCTGATCGCGGGAACGGTGCGGCTGGACGGAGAAGATATGCGGACACTCACCGGGGCAGAACTGTCGAAAAAAATGGCAGTGGTAATGACAAAACGTCTGCGGGGGGAACTGATGACCTGCGAGGATGTGGTGGCCACCGGAAGATACCCTTATACCGGACGCTTCGGCGTGCTGCGGGCAGAAGATCATGCAGCGGTGCAAAACGCCATGGAACTGGTGCAGGTGGCGGAGATTGGGGATTCTCTATTTGACCGGATCAGTGACGGACAGAGACAGCGGGTGATGTTAGCCAGAGCCATCTGTCAGGAGCCGGAGATATTGATCCTGGACGAGCCGACTTCTTATCTGGATGTGCGGCATAAACTGGAATTTTTATCGATCCTGCAAAAGCTGTGCAGGGAGAGGGAACTTACGGTGATCCTGTCCTTACATGAACTGGAGCTGGCGGAGAAGATCTCCGATAGGATCCTGTGTGTGAACGGCAGGGCAGTGGACCGGATCGGAACGCCGGAGGAAGTCATGACAGCCGGCTATATCACCGAACTCTATGGCATCCGGATGGGAAGCTATGACGAGGGCAGCAGTGATATGGAGCTGGCGGCGCCGGAAGGAACACCACAGGTCTTCGTGATCGCCGGAGCCGGAAGCGGACGGAAAATTTACCGACGTTTACAGAGAGCGGGAATCCCCTTTGTCACCGGGATCCTATATGAAAATGACCTGGATTATCCCGTGGCGAAGGCACTGGCGGCGGAGGTAATCGCAGAGTGCCCTTTTGAGCCGGTGGCACAGGAAAAAATACAGGCAGCGAAGAAACAGCTGGAAAAGTGCAACCGCGTTATCTGCTGCCGGGAGAATTTCGGCAGTCTGGAAACTTATCAGAGAGAGCTTTTAGATTACGCAGAACAACTGGGGAAGCAGATAGAAAGATAGAAAGCCCATAGTAACAGAGCAGGGCTGGAAAACAGAGAAACGAAATTCCCGGGATGTCGGTGGCATCTGTGGGATGGAGAAAACGATGGCAAAAGTTATTATGATACAGGGCACCATGTCCGGTGCCGGAAAAAGTCTCCTGGTGGCAGGTCTATGCCGGATCTTTCGGCAGGACGGTTACCGGGTCGCCCCTTTTAAATCACAGAATATGGCACTCAATTCCTATATTACGAAAGAAGGACTGGAAATGGGCAGGGCGCAGGTGATGCAGGCGGAAGCGGCAGGGATCGAACCGCTGGTGTGCATGAACCCTATTTTATTAAAGCCCACCAGCCATACCGGATCCCAGGTCATCGTGAACGGGGAGGTACGGGGAAATCTGTCTGCCAGAGACTATTTTGCCCACAAGACAGAACTGATCCCGGATATCAAGGCAGCCTTTCGCAAGCTGGAAACTTATGCGGATATTATCGTCATCGAGGGCGCCGGAAGCCCAGCGGAGATCAATCTGAAGCAGAATGACATCGTAAATATGGGAATGGCGGCGATGGTGGATGCACCGGTACTTCTGGTGGGAGACATTGACAGAGGCGGCGTGTTCGCACAGCTTTTGGGAACTCTGATGCTGCTGACCGAAGAGGAACGGGAGCGGGTAAAGGGATTGATCATCAACAAATTCCGTGGAGACAGTACAATTTTAGATCCCGGCATTCAGATGTTAACAGAACGGGGGCAGGTGCCGGTGCTGGGAACCGTACCTTATATGGAACTTACGCTGGAAGATGAGGACAGTCTGACGGACCGTTTCGATGCAAAACATGTGGGGAAGATCGATCTGGCGGTGATCCACTATCCCAGAATTTCAAATTTTACGGATTTTGATGTGTTTGAGCAGATGCCGGAGGTCAGTGTCCGGTATGTGACGAATGTAAGAGAGCTGGGGACGCCGGATCTGATATTTCTCCCCGGCAGTAAAAATACCATGGGAGATCTGAAATGGATGCGGCAGAACGGACTGGAAGCTGCGGTAAAACGGGCTGCAGGAAAAGTTCCCATTTTCGGGATTTGCGGAGGCTATCAGATGTTGGGCTGTGAGATCGTGGATCCGGCTGGTGTGGAGGAAGGCGGACAGATCCGCGGCATGGAGCTGCTTCCGGTACGGACAGTGCTGCAGAAGGAGAAGCACCGCTGCCAGACAGATGGAACTCTGGACGCGGTGGAGGGTATTTTCTCCGGACTTACGGGATGTAAGTTTGCCGGATATGAGATCCATATGGGACAGACAGTGTATTGCGACGGGGACGGCAGCGGTGAGAAGGGTACAGTGGACAAGGCAGCCAGACCGGCAAAAAGTGCAGAAAGCAATCGGAGAGCTTTCTGTGCAGACGATGCGACGAGAAACACGGAAATCACACAAGCTGTTATCGCTGATTCCACCGGCAGAATCTATGGTTCCTATATTCACGGTCTGTTCGACAAGGGAGAGATCGCCGGGCGTATGATACAGACCCTGGCCCGGGAAAAAGGCATCTCTCTGGAGGACGGCGTCTGGGAGGATTACAGCACTATTAAGGAAAGACAATACGATAAGCTGGCAGATACCCTGCGGGAATATCTGCGTATGGAGGAAATCTATGGTATGCTCAGAGAAGCCCGTATTTCATAACTATACCGTACGGGAATTGGCGCAGATCCGGATCACGCCGCCGGACGAAGCAGTGAGAAAGCTTGTGAAAAAGCATTGGGACACTCTGGCAAAGCCGCTGGACGGCATGGGCAGTTTTGAAACCATCACGGCACAGATCGGAGCCATCTTAGGTACGGAAGTGATCGATATTCGTAAAAAGGGTGTGCTGCTCTTCTGCGCCGATAACGGCATTGTAGAGGAGGGGGTGACCCAGTCCGGGCAGGAGGTTACGCTGGCGGTGGCAAAGTCCATGGCCGGGAAAGGTTCCTCCGTCTGCAGGATGGCACAGCGCATTGGCGCCGAGACGATCCCTGTGGACATCGGGATCAATTATGAGGAATCTATTCCCGGAGTATGGAACCGCAAAGTGTGCCCTGGGACAAGAAATTTTTTAAAAGAACCGGCTATGACGGAAGAAGAGACCGTCCGTGCCATAGCCACAGGAATCGGACTGGTACGGGAGTGTAAGGAAAAAGGATACGGCATCCTTGCCACCGGGGAAATGGGAATCGGCAATACCACCACCAGCAGTGCAGTGACGGCTGCCCTTTTGCAGTGCGAGGCAGAGGAAGTCACCGGCAGAGGCGCGGGACTGACGGATCAGGGACTGGCACGGAAGCAACAGGTGGTGCGCACCGCATTGGAAACATATGATCTGTGGCATGCGGATGCCTTCACGGTATTGCAGACAGTCGGAGGGCTGGATATTGCCGGGCTGTGTGGTATGTGCATCGGCGGAGCTGTGTGGCATGTGCCCATCGTGCTGGATGGCGTGATCAGCATGGCAGCGGCACTGGTGGCGGAGCGGTTGTTCCCCGGCGTGCGGGAATATCTGATCCCTTCTCATCTGGGGAAAGAACCGGCGGCAGTGAAGCTGGCAGATGCCTTGCAGCTGTCTCCGGTGATCCATGCGGGAATGGCACTGGGAGAAGGAACCGGATCCGTTATGATGTTCACACTGCTGGATATGGCAATGAGCATTTATGGAGAGAGCGCTACCTTCTCAGAAATTAAAGTAGAACAATATAGACGTTGATGGTTCATGAGATGAGCACCAGTCTATGAGCAAGGGTAGTCACGAAGTGACGCAAAAGCGTGATAACGCGACCTTGCGAATGGCGCTGGCTGAATGCCAATCAGATGGAGAAGCAACATGATGACACTGATCCTGGGCGGCAGTGGCAGCGGAAAATCCGCTTATGCGGAAGATTATCTGCTGCGGGCTGCCGGTGATAAGAAAAAATATTATATCGCCACCATGCAGATCCGGGATGCGGAGATGCAGGCAAAGGTGGACAGGCATCACAGGCTGCGACAGGGGAAAGGCTTCACTACCATCGAACAGCCTACGGAGTTGGAGCAGGCGGTCTTACAAATGGAACCGGCAGGAGCTGTACTGTTGGAATGTATGTCAAATCTCACTGCCAACGAAATGTTTTCCGGGGAACAGCCTGTGGATCGTCAGACGGTGATTACAAAAATCCTGCAAGGCATGGAAGGCTTGAGAAAGCAGGCGGATACTCTCGTCATTGTGACCAATAATGTATTTGAGGATGGAATTATCTACGATGATTCCACGATGGAATACATCGAGGCACTGGGGCGGATCAACGAAAGACTTGCCGCGGAGGCGGACGAGGTTGTGGAAGTTACCGCGGGGATCTCGCAGCGGCTCAAGCCGTACTCCGCAGAAGAAATGCGTGGAACCGGCAGGATGGGTAGGATAGTCAGTCAAGATCAGCCAAGATCAACATAGATCATCATAGATCACCACAGAAAGGAAACAGACATGCGAATTATCAAATCATTTTTCATAGCGTTTTCCATGTATTCCAAGATCCCCATGCCACAGTTTCAGTGGAAGGACGAGGATATGCGGTACGCCCTCTGCTTTTTTCCATGGGTGGGGGCGGTGATCGGTGCTTTGTGGTATCTGTGGAAATGGTTCTGTGACCGGTTCGCGGTGGGAACCCTGTGCTATGCTGCGGTGGGGACGGCAATACCGCTTTTGGTCACCGGGGGCTTTCATGTGGACGGTTTTTTAGATACCTGTGATGCCCTGCATTCCTACCAGCCGAGAGACCGGAAACTGGAGATATTGAAGGACTCTCATATCGGGGCATTTGCGGTGATCATGCTTGCGCTGTACGGACTGATTTTCCTGGGAGGATTCTCGGAGATCACGACATTGCGCATGCTTACTTTGACGGGAGCCGGATGCTTCCTGTCCAGAGTATTGAGCGGTATCGCAGTGGTGAGCTTCCCTTCGGCAAAGCAGGAAGGGACACTGTATCTGTTTGCGGATAAAGCACATAAAAGGGTGGTAAAAAGTGCTTTGTACGGACAGGGAATCCTTTGCATTTTATTTATGCTGTGGATATCTGTCGTGGCGGGAGGGCTCGCCGTGGCAGCAGCCCTGCTTAGCTTTGCGTATTATTACTATCGCAGTAAAAAAGAGTTTGGCGGCATCACTGGGGACACTGCGGGATATTTTGTGACACTCTGTGAGGGGTGTGTGGTGGTTGTCGTGGCAATCGCCCAACATCTGGTGCTGGCAGTGTAAGAATGCAGTGTCGGAGATTTTTACCCAGGAGTGTATTGGAAAAGGGAGACAGAAATGATATTGATCATTGGCGGATTTGCCCAGGGAAAACTGCATTATGTGAAGCAGCGTTATGCACACTGTGAGGATGGACGGGAAGTGGCTGTTTTGGACGGAACACTGGTACTGCCCGCAGAGACAGGTGCTTTGCAGGTGATCGTCAATCATCTGCACCGCTATATCCGGGAGCAGCTGCGACAGGGAACAGACCCGGAGGCAATGATAGAGAATTTCTGTAAAGAACATCCGGACTGCATTCTGATCTGTGACGAGATCGGCAACGGCATCGTTCCCATGGAAGCAGAGGAGAGAACTTACAGAGAGCGCACCGGCAGAATACTGGAACAGCTGGCAGCGCAGGCAGATGAGGTGGTGAGAGTCGTATGCGGAATCGGACAGAAGATCAAATAGAGATTCATCTGACCCTCATTCGGCACGGAGCGACGTTTTCCAATAAAGAGGGGCGGTATCTTGGGAAAACGGACGAAGCTTTAAGCACGGACGGTATCGGCGTACTGGAAAAATCCGTGGCAGACAGGCTATACCCAATTGCCGACGTCCTGTTTTCCGGTCCCATGAAGCGGTGCCTTGAGACCGCAGGCATCCTGTATCCGGGGCAGACTCCTATCATTATCCCGGAGTGGACAGAGATGGATTTCGGTGCGTTTGAGGGGCATAATTATCAGGAACTTTCAAAAGATCCGAACTATCAGAGATGGATCGACAGCGGAGGTACCCTGCCGTTTCCGGAGGGAGAGAGCAGAGAAGAGTTTATCCGCCGAAGCGTTGCCGGATATGAAAAAATGGTATACCACATGAAAATGATCTGGGAGAGAAGTGCTGCATCGGGGCAGGGGGATCGCAAGATACAAAGTGTATCCGCGGTGGTTCACGGCGGAACTATCATGGCGCTGCTTAGTCATTTTCTCGATGGAGAATATTTTGACTATCAGGCAAAATGTGGACAGGGTTACAGTGGCAGGCTGGTATTTAAGGCGGGCGGAGGAACCCCGCAGTGGGAGGAATTTCGCCCGCTGTCGGAAGCAACAGTATCAGAAGCAACAGTATCAGAAGCAACAGTATCGGAAGCAACAGTATCGGAAGTTACAGTATCGGAACTTACAAAAGGAGAAACAAACGGATGAAATATCATATCCTGGCATTTGGAGCGGGATTTTTACTGGATCAGATCTTTGGCGATCCCTATTTTCTGCCACATCCCATCCGGGGGATCGGCTGGTTGATCGCGAAGACAGAAAAAGCACTGCGCAGTGGCAACCCACAGGAAGCTTCCCCGGAGAGAGAGGCAGCGGAGCGCAGACAGGGGAAGCTTTTGGTTGTAAGCGTTTTGCTGCTTACGGGAATGGTTGCGGCATTGATCCTGGTGGGAGTATATGCACTTTATCCGAGGATCGGCATGGTGGTGGAGGCGGTCATGACCTATCAGATCCTGGCGGCGAGGTGCCTGCAGGTGGAGAGCGGAAAAGTATGGAAACAATTAAAGGCGGGGAATGTGGAGGCTGCCAGAGAGGCGGTATCCATGATCGTGGGAAGAGATACCCAGAACCTCACGGAAGAAGGGGTGGCGAAGGCTGCCATCGAGACTGTGGCGGAGAATACTTCCGACGGTGTGATCGCGCCGATGCTGTATACGGCACTGGGAGGGCCGGTGCTTGGATTTTTATATAAGGCAGTCAATACCATGGATTCTATGGTCGGCTATAAAAATGACAGATATCTGCACTTTGGAAGGGCGGCGGCGAAGCTGGATGATGTGGTGAATTTTCTCCCGGCGAGGATCAGCGCACTATTGATGATCGGGGCGGCATTTCTCGGCGGAAAAAGCTATAACGGCAGGCAGGCATGGCGTATCTGGCGCAGAGACAGCAGAAAGCACGCCAGTCCCAACTCCGCCCAGACGGAATCCGTATGTGCCGGCGCACTGGAAATACAGCTGGCGGGCGATGCCAGTTATTTTGGCAAAGTCGTGAAGAAACCATATATCGGGGATCCAAAACGGCAGGTGGAATATGAGGATATCCGGAGAGCCAATCGTCTGATGAACCGGACGGCATGGATCTGCGAGCTGTTGTGCCTGGGAATCCTGACCTGGGTGGCAGCGGGCTGTGGATGGTTATAATACGGCGACCGGTAACCCGTGAAAGAAAGCTGTAAAAAGAAAAACAGGTGCAAGAGAAGAAATATAACTATGGCGATCAGAATAAACGAGGAAACAACAGATGCAGCAGAACATACATGGCGGTGACATATACAGCAGACAGATACGGTTGGATTTTTCGGTGAATGGTAATCCCCTGGGAATGCCGGCGGAGGCAAGGCTTTCACTTTTAGCGGCTATCAATCATGTGGGGGAATATCCCGATGCCGCAGCAGGCGAACTGACAGAGACAGTAAGCCATATGCTGTCGGTGCAAAGCGGCAGGGAAATTCCAAAGGAGTATCTGCTGTTTGGCAACGGGGCATCAGAACTTTTTCTGGCGATCGTACATGCACTTAAGCCTGAAAATATTGTGATCCCGGTGCCGTCCTTTTACGGATATGAGTATGCGGCGAAGGCGGCAGACAGCCATATAAAATATGTATATCTGTCGGAAGAGACCGCATTTTGCCCGGGGAAGGAATTGATACAGGCGCTGACGGCAGACACAGATCTACTGTTTCTTGCAAATCCCAACAATCCCACAGGGCAGCTGCTGGGCAGGGAATATCTGCGGGAACTTTTGGAGCACTGCAGACAGCAGGGAATCATCGTAGTACTGGATGAATGTTTTATAGAGTTCTGTGAGACTGATAGAGAGCAGCCCAGGTCCCTGCTTGGGAAGATAGATCAGTATGAGAATCTGTTGGTGGTGCGGGCGTTTACGAAAAGCTTTGCCATGCCGGGGGTGCGTCTGGGGTATCTGGTGTGCAGTAATGAGGGGCTTCGGGAGAAAATCCGCAGACAACTGCCGGAATGGAATCTGTCGGTGTTCGCCCAGAGAGCGGGCATCGCCTGCGCGGGGCAGGCGGAGCAATATCTGCAGGATACCGTGGAATATGTGAAAACCGAGCGGGCGTATCTTAGGGAAGGGCTGGAGGCACTGGGTATCCGGGTAGTGTCCGGAGAAGCGGATTTTCTGTTGCTCTACACCACACAGCCTATCTATGACAGATTGCTTGCAAAAGGCATCCTGATCCGCAACTGTGAAAATTTCCGGGGACTGGGAGAGGGCTATTACAGGATCGCGGTGAAGAAGCATGAAGAGAATGAAGTGCTCTTAGACGAGCTTGAACAGTGCCTGTCGTAAAACACTGCAGGACGGTGGCCTGACGAAAAAAGATTGTGAAATAGATTACGGGAGAATAAACCTATGGGAAAGTGGGAGCACAAGAACATCGAATATGTATTGCCGGAGGAGATCGAGAAGCGAAGCTTTGAGATCATTGCGGCGGAACTGGCAGAGCGGGGGATCATCCTGCCCGCAGAGCAGGATATGATCACCAGACGGGTGATCCATACCAGTGCGGATTTCGATTATGCGCAGACGATGACCTATTCGGAAAATGCAGTGGAGATCGCCAAAAACCTGATAAAAAACGGTGCGGACATTGTGACGGATACGAATATGGCACTGGCAGGGATCAACAAAAAGGTGCTGGCTTCTTTTGGCGGCGAAGCCCATTGCTACATGGCAGACGCAGAGGTGGCAGCAATGGCGAAGGAGCGCAGGACCACCCGGGCAGCGATCAGCATGGAACTGGCAGCAAAACGGGAAAAGCCGGTGATCTTCGCTGTGGGAAATGCACCTACGGCACTGATACAGATTTACGAGATGATGCAGGAGAGCAACTGGCGTCCGGCATTCGTCATCGGGGTTCCCGTGGGCTTCGTGAATGTGGAAGCCGCCAAGGAACTGATCCTTCAGACGGAGGTGCCCTATATTATCAACCGCGGAAGAAAGGGCGGCAGCAATGTGGCAGCCGCCATCTGTAATGCATTGTTGTATGAGCTGAGGAAGGAAAGGTAGAGGCATGCGGTATGGATTTACCACAGGAAGCTGTGCGGCAGCAGCGGCGAAGGCGGCTGCTTATATGCTGTTGACCGGCAGGGAGAAAACTAAGATCACCATAGAGACACCCAAAGGCATCCCCTATACGGCACAGATCCTTAGGATCTGTCGTAAGGAGCGGGAGGTCAGCTGCGCCGTGGAAAAAGACGGTGGGGATGATCCCGATATTACCACCGGGGCATTGATCTGCGCGAAGGTCTCGTTTCCGAAGGAAGAAGGCAGGGAAGCAGGAGAAGCCGGAAAAGACCTAGGCGCTAAGGCAGGAACCGGGCGGGCGCCTGAGCAGGCACAGATCGTAATAGACGGCGGCTTCGGCGTCGGTCGTGTGACGAAACCGGGACTGGATCAGCCCGTGGGAAATGCAGCTATTAATCACGTCCCAAGAGAGATGATCGAACGGGAAGTATTACAGGTGTGTCAGGTACTGGATTATTGTGGAAGCCTGTCAGTGGAGATCTCTGTGCCGGAGGGCGAACATCTGGCAGAGCGGACATTTAATCCGAGACTTGGCATCGTGGGCGGCATTTCGATCCTTGGTACCAGCGGTGTCGTGGAACCCATGAGTACCCAGGCCATTTTAGATACGATCCGCGTGGAACTTAGGCAGCAGAGGGCACTGGGAAGAGAAGACGTGGTGATCTCTCCGGGCAATTATGGACTGGATTTTTTGAAAAATACCTATCACTATGATCTGGATAAAAGTGTAAAATGCAGTAACTTTATCGGTCTGACGATCGATATGGCGGTGGAAGAAGGCTTCAAACGTCTGCTTCTTGCAGGACATATCGGAAAACTCATTAAAGTGGCGGGCGGTATTATGAATACCCATTCCAGAGAGGGTGACTGTCGGATGGAGCTGTTGACCGCCTTTGCCGTAAAATGTGGTGTGGCGGCAGTGGATGCTGAAAAGCTCCTGTCCTGTGTCACCACAGAGGAAGCCGTGCGGATCCTGGATGAGTGCGGCAGGAGACAGGAAGTCATGGATTATGCCATGGAGCGTATTTTATTTTATCTTGAGAAGCGGGCGCAGGGAAAGCTTGCGATCGAATGTATCATGTATGCCAATGATTTCGGTGCATTGGCGAAAAGTAAGGAGGCGGAGGAATGGTTTACTTTGTTGGCGCAGGAAGCGGAGCAGCAGATCTGATCACGGTGAGGGGCATGCACATGCTGCAACAGGCGGATGTCATCATCTATGCGGGATCGCTGGTGAACCCGGAGCTGTTAGAATATGCCAGAGCAGACTGTGAGATCCATAACAGTGCGCACCTGACCTTAGAAGAAGTGCTTAAGCTCATGCAGGAGGCACAGGCGCAGGGGAAAATGCTGGTGCGTCTGCACACCGGAGAACCCAGCATCTATGGTGCGGTGCGGGAGCAGATGGATGCACTGGACGAGCTGGGAATCCCTTATGAGAGCTGTCCGGGAGTCAGTGCCTGCTTTGGTGCGGCGGCATCGTTAAATCTGGAATATACCCTGCCCGGTGTTTCCCAGACCCTGATCATCACCCGTATGGAAGGGCGGACCGGAGTGCCGCAGAAGGAGAGCATCGAAAGTCTGGCAGCCCATCATGCTTCCATGGCGATCTATTTAAGCACGGGAATGCTACGGGAACTGAGCCGCAGACTGATCGTGGGCGGTTATGCGCCGGACACCCCCGCAGCCCTTGTCTACAAGGCAACCTGGCCGGAGGAAGAGGCTTATATCTGTACCGTGGAGACACTGGCACAGGTAGCGGAAGAACACGGCATCAAAAAGACAGCGCTGGTACTAGTGGGGGATGTTATCACCCATGGGAATTATCAGAAGTCGAGACTGTATGCGGCGGATTTCTCCACAGAGTTCCGTCAGGCAAAATGCGGTGCCATACAGGCAGAGGAAGCGCAGGAGGAGCGGCGTGAAGATTAGTGTGATCAGCTTTACGAAAACAGGACAACAGCTGGCGGAGCGGATCTGGGAGAGCATGTGCGGTGGAGACGAGACGATTATTCTATATAGAAAATGCTCTCGAAAAAAGACAGTGCAGACATTCGGGGTAATTCCGAACAAAGACAGTAACGTACCGACAGATAATACCGGGGATACAATAGCGGTACAGGATAGCCTGTCAGCGTGGGCAGGAGAGCAGATGGCGGCCCGTCATGCGCTTATATTCATCGGTGCCTGCGGGATCGCGGTCCGTGCCATTGCCCCCTGGATCACGGATAAACTGCACGACAGTCCGGTACTGGTGGCAGACGAGATGGGAAAGTATGTGATTCCCTTATTGTCCGGACATGTGGGTGGAGCCAACGAACTGGCGGTCCGTCTGGCGGGAGCATTGGGTGCCATACCGGTGATCACCACAGCCACAGACTTACATGACAGTTTCGCAGTGGATATCTTTGCCAAAAGGAATGATCTGCGGATCTGTAACCGGGAGGGGATCGCCAAAGTGTCGGCAAAAGTACTGGCAGGCGAGGAAATTACCATGTCCGTACAGACAGGGCATCTGGCAGTGGACGAGACCATTCCGCCGGGGATCCGGCTGTGTGCGTATCCTCCAGCGGAAAAAGTGGATGTCCTGATTGCGGACGGCACGGAAGAAATATTTCGAAAAGAGTCAGCAGAACTACTGCTGCAGCCGAAAAAATATATTCTGGGCGTGGGCTGCAAGAGGGATACGGACAGCGCAAAGCTGGATGTATTTTTACAAAAAATACTGGAAGGACAGGGCATTGTCATAGAGCAGGTTGCAGCACTGGCTTCTATTGATGTGAAAAAAGAGGAACGATGCCTGCTGGAATTCAGTGAAAAATACAGGATACCATTTAGGATTTATACAGCACAGGAATTACAGGCAGTGCCGGGAGAATTTCACGGGTCCGAGTTCGTAAAGACACAGGTGGGCGTGGACAATGTATGCGAGCGCGCCGCCCTGAAAGCAGCCGGGACAGGCGGATGGATCCTCTTAGGCAAGCAGGCACAGGATGGTATGACTGTGGCAGTTGCAGAGAAAACATGGAAAGAGCGGATTCGGATGTGGCTTTAAAAGGATAGAAAGAGGCAAAACGGATGAGTAACAGAATCTATATCGTGGGAATAGGTCCCGGCAGGGAAGAAATGATGACAGGAGAAGCCATCGCTGCGCTGGAGCAGGCAGATGTGATCGTGGGTTATACTGTATATGTCAAATTATTGGGAGAACGTTTTGCAGGGAAAAAACTGCTGACCACCCCTATGCGGCAGGAGAAAGAACGCTGCGAATTGTGTTTTAGGGAGGCGGAAGCCGGGAAGCGGGTGGCATTGATCTGCAGCGGCGACGCCGGTATCTACGGCCTGGCATCGCTGATGTATGAGCTTGGAGAAGAACATCCCCGGACGGAACTGATCGTGATCCCCGGTATTACAGCGGCAAGCAGTGGGGCGGCGGTACTGGGAGCACCCTTAAACCATGATTTCTGTGTGATCAGCTTAAGCGACCTGCTGACTCCCTGGGAGAAGATCGAAAAGAGACTGCGGGCGGCAGCAATGGGAGATTTTGCCATGGCAATTTACAACCCTTCCAGCCACAGGCGAAAGGATTATCTGCAAAGAGCCTGTGATATTTTACTGGAAACCATAGAAGGGGAGCGCCCCTGCGGCTATGTGGAAAACATCGGCAGAGAAGGCACCCGGGCGGTGACCTGTACGCTGCGGGAATTAAGGGACCGGGAAGTCAATATGTTCACCACGGTATTTATCGGCAATTCGGAGACGGAGATCCTGGGGGACAAGTTGATCACAAAGCGCGGATATCATGTGGAGAATAACATACATTAAGTTCTCTTTGGGAGGAGAGCAGGATGAAAAAAATAGTAATTTTTGCGGGAACCACAGAAGGACGGCGGCTGTCGGAAATCCTGGCAGATGCCGGAATCGCGCATACCGTATGCGTGGCAACGGAATATGGTGAGATCGTGATGCGGGAACAGACGGATGCGGTGGCGGCAGGGACAAAGGGGCAGCCACTCGTATCTCTTCACCGCGGCAGAATGGACCGGCAGCAGATGGAAGAATTTCTGCGTAACGAGGGTTGTGAGATCGTAGTGGATGCCACCCACCCTTATGCCCGGGTCGTTACAGAGAACATACGGGACGCTGTGAAAACACAGTCTTCCATTTACCTGCGTCTGGAACGGGAAATTTCGGAGACTCCGGAAGCAGAGAATCCTGCCGTAAGTATCCGGTATTTTGAAAGCAATGCTGACTGTGCCAAAGCGCTGGAGAATACAGAGGGCAATATTCTGCTGACCACAGGGAGCAAGGAACTGCCGACGTATTGTGCCTCCGGAAGACTCCATGATCGCCTGTATGTGCGCATCCTTCCGGGCAGAGAGAGCCTGGAACTGTGCATGGAGCAGGGAATCAAAGGCAGACAGATCCTGGCATTGCAGGGACCTTTTTCCACAGAGATGAACGCCGCTATCCTGAAGCAATACGATATCCATCACATGGTCACGAAAAACAGCGGACGCACCGGAGGGTATCAGGAGAAACTGGAAGCTGCGAAAATTCTGGGGATCCCGGTGTATGTGATACAGCCTGCCAAGAAGGCTGTAGATACGTATTCTTTTGCGGAAATCTGTGGAAAACTGGAACAGCTCTGTGACTGTAAGCTCTCCGGGCAGGGCAGCATGGAGATCTGCCTCGCCGGAATCGGCATGGGCAGCAAAGACGGTCAGACACAAGAAGTGCAGCATGCGATCGAAACTGCAGATATCCTGCTGGGTGCGGAGCGCATGATCGAAAGATATTCTGCTAAAATCGAAAAAAGACCCTACTACATGACGGAGCAGATTCTGCCGTATCTGGAGCAATTACAGAAAAACGGTCTTACAGAACAGAAAGATCCCCTTCGGGTAACGGTCCTTTTTTCCGGGGATACCGGATTTTACAGCGGATGCAGGAAGTTGTATGTGGCATTGCAGGAAGCCGTTGCCGTAGGAGTGTTGAACGCAGGAGTACGGATCCTGCCGGGAATTTCTTCCGTGGCCACACTGGCGGCCCGAGTGGGAGAAAGTTATGAAGATGCGGCCATTTTGAGCATGCACGGCAAGAAACTGAACCGGCTTTCGACAACGGTGGAGAGCCATGAGAAGGTATTTTTACTGACCTCAGGAAGTGCGGACATCCGCAAGATCGGACATTTGCTTGCAGAAGCGGGACTGACAGACTGTGAAGTGATCGTAGGATATCAGCTGTCCTATCCGGAGGAAAGCATCCGGATCCTGACCCCGGGGCAGTGTGAGGATATTACGGAGGAAGGGTTATATACCTGCCTGATCCGCAATCCTCACTGGCAACCGGAACGCCTGACCCATGGAAGAGCCGATACCTGTTTTCTGCGGGATGCGAAAACTCCAATGACAAAAGAAGAAGTCCGCGAGGTCAGCATCTGCAAGCTACACCTGACACAAAACGCCGTGGTCTATGACATCGGCAGCGGCACCGGATCCGTTGCCATAGAAATCGCCGGGGTGCCCGGAGGAGTGCAGGTCTATGCCATTGAGAGAAAGCCGGAGGCGGTGGAACTGCTTCGAAAGAACAGAGAGCATTTTCACATGGATAATATACAGATCATTGAAGCCCCGGCACCGGAAGGACTGGAAGAATTACCAGTGCCGACCCATGCCTTTATCGGCGGCAGCGGCGGCAGATTGCTGGATATTTTACAGACCCTGTACCGGAAGAATCCCCATATGCGTATTGTGATCAATGCCATCAGCATGGAGACCATTGCAGAACTTAAGGAAGTGCTGGATACTTTTCCGGTGGAGGAAGAGGAAATCCTGCAGATGCAGGTAAGCCGGGTGAAGAAGCTTTTAAGCTATCATCTGCCCCAGGCGGAAAATCCGGTGTGGATCTGTTCGTTTACGTTCCGGGAGACAGGAACGGATCCTATGGATAACGCGAAGAAAACAAAACAAAACGCAGGGGAGACCGGAAACGGTAGGAATGGAGAAGTACAGAGATGACCGGAGCACAGAAAAAGAAGATACGTCGTATCATGATCGCTGCACCGAAGAGCGGCAGCGGCAAGACTACGATCACCTGTGGATTATTGCAGATTTTTAAAGAAAACGGTGAGGATATTTCTTCCTGTAAATGCGGCCCGGATTATATTGATCCTATGTTCCACAGACAGGTGCTGGGGGTGCCCTCTCGGAATCTGGATACCTTTTTTACCGGAGAAGAGGGCACCCGTAAGCTGTTTTTGAAGGAGCGCAGGGAAGGGGAGCTTGTGGTCATGGAAGGCGTCATGGGATTGTATGACGGGCTGGGCGGCACCCGTGAGGAAGGCTCCTCCTATCATCTGGCAAAGGTGACGCAGACCCCTATCATACTGGTGGTGGATGCAAAAGGCATGGGGAGATCGGTGATCCCTCTGATCGCCGGATTTCTGGCTTACGATAAGGCACATCTGATCCGTGGCGTGATCTTTAACCGGATGTCTGCGCCCTATTATGAGATACTGAAGCCCCTGGCAGAAGAGGAACTGGGCATTGCAGTACTTGGATATTTTCCGGAAAATAAGGACCTGCAGATCGCCGGCAGACATTTAGGATTGTGCATGCCGGGAGAACTGGAAGACTTGCAGGGACAGATCCGTATGACAGCAGAGAGATTACGGGAGACCGCAGACATTTCAGAACTGTTGCAGATCGCAGAGGAAGCGGAGCCGTTGGAGGAAGAGACGGCAGTGGAGGTTTCCGTAGAAACCAGCGAAGCAATACGCCCACGGATCGCCGTAGCCCGGGATGAAGCCTTTTGTTTTTATTACGAAGAGAACCTGCGTCTGCTGGAACAGGCGGGCGCGGAACCGGTGTACTTTTCCCCACTGCATGACAACGCATTGCCGGAAAATATTCATGGAATGTTACTGGGAGGCGGATATCCGGAACTGTATGCCGGGCAGTTAAGTGAGAACGATGCCATGCGCACAGCGATCCGGGAAGCAGTCACAGGCGGGCTGCCTACAGTGGCAGAGTGCGGCGGTTTTCTATACCTGCATGCGACCCTGACGGACCGGGAAGGACATTCCTATCCCATGGCGGGAGTCCTGCCCGGTAAATGCTTCGACACCGGACATCTGGTACGTTTCGGATACATCGAACTGGAAGAGAGCAGCGGACATTTTATGCCTCGTGGCAGCCGCATCCGTGCCCACGAATTCCACTATTATGACAGTGAAGACAACGGCGCAGACTGCATCGCTACCAAACCCGCCACCGGACGAAATTATCCCTGCATCCACGTGGGAGAGAATCACTGGTACGGTTTCCCCCATCTCTATTATCCCTCCTGCCCGGAGTTCGCGGAGCGCTTCGTGGAGAATGCAAAAAAATTCTCAAAAAGCGGAAAAGATGTGTTATAATCGTAGTATCTTTTTTGCGCGGAGGATAAATCAATGGAAAGATCAAAGGTATATTTTACAGATTTCAGGACCCGTCTGGGAGAGGGCCTTCCCAGTAAGTTAAAGCGTCTGATGAAGGCGGCGGGGATTCAGGATATTGATATGGATCACAAATTTGTTGCCATCAAGCTGCACTTCGGAGAGCTGGGCAACCTGGGTTTCTTACGTCCGAATTATGCGAAGGCGGTAGCGGATGTGGTAAAAGAGCTGGGCGGTGTGCCTTTTCTGACCGACTGCAACACCCTGTACCCCGGCAGCCGTAAGAATGCCATTGAGCATATGTATTGTGCCTGGGAGAATGGTTTCACGCCTCTGACGGTGGGATGTCCCGTGATCATCGGCGATGGGCTGAAGGGAACGGATGACATCGAGGTACCGGTAGAAGGCGGCGAATATGTAAAGAATGCGAAGATTGGTCGTGCCATCATGGATGCGGATGTGTTTATTTCCCTGAATCATTTCAAAGGACATGAGACGGCGGGCTTTGGCGGTGCTATTAAAAATATCGGTATGGGCTGCGGTTCCAGAGCGGGCAAAATGGAGCAGCATGCGCAGGGCAAGCCGGAGATCAACGAGAGTCTGTGCCGGGGCTGTAAGCGCTGCATGAAGGAATGTGCCAATGATGGACTGGTATATGATGAGACCACACATAAGATGCATATTGACCATGAGAAATGTCTGGGCTGCGGACGCTGCATTGGTGCCTGCAATTTTGATGCGATCCACAGCGGCTATGATGCAGCAACGAAGGATTTCAACTGCCGCATGGCAGAATATGCAAAGGCTGTCGTGGACGGCAGGCCGAATTTCCACATCTCTCTGGTAGTGGATATCTCTCCGAACTGTGACTGCCACTGCGAAAACGATGCTCCTATTCTGCCTGATATCGGTATGTTTGCATCCTTTGATCCACTGGCGCTGGATCAGGCCTGCGTGGATGCCTGCCTGAAGCAGACACCGCTGCCGAACAGCCAGCTGACGGATGCCATGGCAAAAGAGGGCTTTTGTGATCACCATGATCATTTTGAAAATACCACTCCCAATGCGGAGTACAAGACCTGCCTGGAGCATGCGGAGAAGATCGGCATCGGCAGCAGAGACTATGAACTGATCACGATTTCGTGAATTTGAAAGACGAAGAAATCGTTTATGAAGTGATTTTGGAAAGGATGAACTTATGCGGCCCATGGTAAGCATCATTGTTCCGATATACAATGCGGAACAATATTTACGACGTTGTGTCGATAGCATTTTGAACCAGGAATATACGGATTATGAACTGCTGCTGGTCAATGATGGCAGTACGGATGCTTCCGGCGACATATGTGAAGAGTACGGAGACCGAGATCCCAGAGTCATTGTGATCCAAAAGGAGAACACCGGAGTCTCCGACAGCAGGAACCGGGCGCTTGACCGTGCCCGGGGAAAATATCTCCAGTTCCTCGACAGTGACGACTGGATCACACCGGATGCCACCAGACTGTTCGTGCGGGCAGCGGAGGAGTACGGCTGTGACATGGTCATTTCTGACTTTTACCGCGTGGTGGGAGAGCGTCTGTCCCCCAAGGGAGACATCGAAGAGGAGGGCGTGCTCACCAGAGAAGAGTTCGCAGCACATATGATGGAGAATCCGGCGGATTTTTATTACGGTGTGTTGTGGAACAAGCTGTACCGCAGGGATATTGTGGAAGAACATAAGCTACGCATGGATACGGATATCAGCTGGTGTGAGGATTTTATGTTCAATCTGGAATATATCCGCTATGCGAAAGTATTCTATGCCCTGCATGCGCCCATTTATTATTATGTGAAGAGGAAAGGCTCTCTTGCCAGTCAGGGCATTAATATCTCGAAGACTGTGAAGATGAAGCTGAATGTATTTGAGTACTACAATAACTTCTACAAACATGTTCTGGAAGAGGAAGATTATGAGAAGAACCGTCTGCAGGTATACCGTTTTTTTATCGATGCTGCGGGGGACGGCACCGTTCCGCCTTCGATCCTGCCCGGTTCCAAGAAGCTGGGAGACGAGAGAGTCTTTGTCAATACAGAGATCTTACAGGCGGAAGGACCTGCAGGAGAGGATTACCGTAAGAGAAAGTTATTAGAACATTATCTGGAGCCTGTGGCGTTAAAAGGAGATCTGAAGGTCATGGATGTGCGTCTGCTTTTGTGTCTGTGTGAAAAGCACGAATGGGACAGCAGACGGGAACTGGCGGATTTCGCCGGAATCACCCGGACGAATCTGACCAGCGGATTGCAGCGACTGACCATGAAGGGATTCCTGAAAGTAGAAGAGGTGAAGGAACCCAAGCCATCCAAAAAAGATAAGACGACCGGAAAAAATAAAATGAAAGCAGCGGAGATGGCAGAAACGAAGCGCAAGGAACGGGGAGGCAGGATCGCCGTGACGATTCTTCCGGCAGCGGATGCCGTTATGAAAGAACTGGAGATGGCACAGAGGGATTATGATGCTGCCAGATTCGCCGGCTTCACAGAGGAAGAACTCATTAAATATGCTGAGCTGTCTGAGAAGATTAAAGAGAATACAAAGAATATTTTATATTTTCTTAATTGACATCGTACTTTCTAAAAAGCTATGATAAGTAGGTATATATGATGTGAGGGAAAGGAAGGTATTTGGATGAAGAAAAACGAAGAGTATATGTTGGAACATGCCAGCCTGTGCAGAGCGGCAGATAGATTAGAACCGCAGATGTTCGATGAGTATGGCGTGCAGAGAGGGTTGCGTGATAAGAACGGTAATGGCGTAGTCGCAGGTCTTACCAATATTTCACGGATCGAATCCTTCAAAATGGAGGATGGCAAAAAGATACCCTGTGAAGGTAAGCTGTGGTATCGCGGTTATGACTGTATCGAACTGGTCAACGGATTCCGCGGGGATCATTTCGGATTCGAAGAAGTGGCTTATTTACTTTTGTTCGGTAAGCTGCCGAATCGTGATGAACTGAAGCATTTTAACGATATTCTGGCATCCAGCAGAACTTTGCCTACCAACTTCACCAGAGATGTCATCATGAAAGCTCCCAGCAGTGACATCATGAATTCCCTGACCAGGAGTGTTCTGACACTGGCTTCCTATGATAAAAATTGCAGCGATACTTCCATTGAAAATGTATTAAGACAATGTCTGGGACTGATCGCTGTGTTCCCTATGCTGGCAGTCTACGGCTACCATGCATATAATCACTATTCCAATGATGAGAGTATGTACATACATCGTCCGCAGAAGAAGCTTTCCACAGCAGAGAATCTGCTGATGATGCTTCGTCCCGACAAACAATATACCGAGCTGGAGGCCAAAGTACTGGATACCGCACTGGTGCTGCATATGGAGCACGGCGGCGGTAACAATTCCACCTTCACTACCAGAGTCGTAACCTCTTCCGGATCCGACACTTATTCCGTAGTGGCAGCAGCGCTTTCTTCTCTGAAGGGACCCAAGCACGGTGGTGCCAATATCAAGGTCGTAGAGATGATGCGGGATATCGAAGCCCATGTGTCCGACTGGACTGATGAGGATGCGGTAAGAGCTTATCTGAACAAGATTTTGAATAAGGAAGCCTTTGACGGCAAGGGACTGATCTATGGTATGGGTCATGCTGTCTACTCTCTGTCCGACCCCAGAGCCCAGGTATTTAAGAGCTTCGTGGAGAAGCTGGCAGTAGCCAAGGGCAGAGACAAGGATTTCGCATTGTACTCCATGATCGAGCGGATGGCACCGGAGGTCATCTCCCAGAAGTCCAGGATCTATAAGGGCGTCAGCGCCAATGTGGATTTCTACAGCGGATTCGTATACAGCATGCTGGAGATCCCGCTGGAGTTATATACACCGATTTTTGCCATTGCAAGAATCGTCGGATGGAGTGCGCATCGTATTGAAGAATTGATCAACATGGACAAAATCATCCGCCCCGCTTATAAGAGCGTGATGCAGGAACTGGAATATGTTCCGTTGGATCAGAGATAAGAAAAATAAAAGGGACTGCGTATTTTTGCGCAGTCCTTTGATGATTGTTTAATGATCAGGAATAGATCTTACAGATAATGGATACGATCTCTTCAGCGGATTCCATGGAATTTTCCATGATCCAGGTGACGTAGATATTATAGAGGGAACCGGAGAACGCACGAAGTGTGTAATAGAAATCCCGGCCTTTATCTTCCGTATAATAGGTATTGAGGATATAACTGTCCAGGGTCTGCAGCAGCAGATGCCCCAGACCTGTTTTTACCAGACAGGCAATGAATTCTCTGTAATGATCAAAGTATTCATAGCAGTGCAGCATATTGCGGTAGTCGTTATAATTGCCTTTATCCGGCCAGTCAGCGACATCCTGACGGTAGGCATCTACCAGATCCTTCAGATAACTGATGAAGATTTCGTCCATGGAGTTGTAATTGCGGTAATAAGTCATACGGGAGACTCCGGCCCGCTCGGTCAGCTCTGAGATGGTAATATTGGACAGAGATTTTGTCTGAAGCAGCTGTATCAAAGCCTGCACCATGCAATCTCTGGAAAATTGTTTGGAATGGTTCGTGGACATGGCAGATCACCTTCTTAATGTTTTCTACTGACAGTATAAAACGTAACACAATCCGGAAAAATACGCAAGGAAAGTTCCTCGCGGAAAGGAGCGGTATATGGCGGGAACAGTCATAGAATATTTAAAAAAATACGGAGATATTCCATTTTGCGAAAAACCTCTGAATGATGTGGACAGTCTGGCCTTATGCCAGCTTTCTTATCTGAAGTTCGACGGAATGGTCAGTGATGTACGTCACAACGGTCCTTCTGTGACGCTGCAGGAGATCGCCAAACGGCCGGATGTGGAGCAACTGTTCGGAGATGTGCGTTTTGAAAAGGAGAACCGGGCACTGTTTGAAGGGCTGCTTAGCGGCAGACGCTTCCGGAATATGAAGCTGAATTGTTATATTAACCTGGTGGAAAAGGAGTGGGAGACTCAGTTCTCTGCGATTACCTTTATCCTGGATGACGGAACGCTGTTTTTGGCATTCCGCGGCACGGATGAGACTATTGTGGGGTGGAAGGAAGACTTTAATATGGCATTCCTGAATCCGGTACCGGGGCAGGAATACAGTGTCAAATATGTAAATATGGTCACTGGATGGCTGCATCAGCCCTTTTACATCGGAGGACATTCCAAGGGCGGCAACCTGGCGGTGTACAGTGCCATGAAATGTGCGCCCTTTGTACGGAAGCTGATCCAAAAGATATACAGTCTGGACGGACCGGGATTCCGGCCGGAGGTGCTGAAGGAATGTCATTACAATGCGATAGAAGACAAGGTGGTAAAGCTGCTTCCGCATTCTTCTATGATCGGGATGATCTTCGAGCGGGATATTCATTATCGCGTAGTGGAGAGTAAAAACCACGGTCTGCTGCAGCATGATCCTTTCTCCTGGCTGGTGAAGGATGATCATTTCGTGGATGTAGGCGATATCTATGAGAGCCAGAAGATCATGAACGAGGCTCTGAATGAATGGATCCTGTCCCTGAACGAGGAGCAGGTCCGTACCTTTGTAGACACACTTTATCAGGTGATCTCCGCATCACAGGCGGACGATCTGATCACCTTTACCGCAGATTGGAAAAAGAGTATGAATGCGGTAGTTACCGCATTGAAGGAAGTGGACGATCAGACCGCAGAGATGCTGCGGGGGATCATCCGTTCCCTGTTCGAGATTGCAAAGGTTAAAGTCAGGGAGGAATTGGTTCCGGTGAAAAGACCGCGACACCGGTTTAAAAATAAGAAGAAAGAAGAGAAAGGAGAGGTTCCCCGACACACTCCGGCAGCCTCTCCGGATGCCACTGTAACCCAAGGATCGGCAGCTCGTCATGCTCCAAAGCTTCGGGGCAGCCATCGTCAGGGCAGACCTGGATGATCTTAAGGTGCTGACCTAAGCGGTCGATCCGTTGGTGGTGGGCACTGTTGACGCGCATTTTGACAGGAAAATACTTGAAAAGACGGGAATCATCTACCATAATAGTATCATGAAACACATCGCCGGAAGGGGAACTGTGCAGGCAGTCTTCGGGCATATCCTGTATGATCGTACCGCCGAAGGCAACATTGATGACCTGCATGCCCTTGCAGATCCCGATGACAGGGATCCCGGCGGCAATCGCTATGTCGAGAGCCTGGAATTGCAGGATGTCCAGTTCGGTGTCAACAGTGCGGGAACCTTTGTTTTTTTCACCGAAAAAAGCAGGAGTGATATCTCCGCCGCCCGGCAGGATCAGAGCGTCGCAGGAGATGACTTCCCCGGGAACCAGAGTAGTCACGATCTGCGCGGGAAGTGCACGGAAAAAGGCTTCATAATTTCCTGTTTTGGACTTGCGTCCCAAAATGACTAATTTTGTCATATAATTTTCTGATACCTCATTTTTTTATAGTTAATATATGCCATAACTTTTGATTTTTGCATAGGACAAATTAGCAAAAATGTATCTTACGCTTTTTTATAAATAGGAGTAAAATAGCAACGACCATGAGGGAGCGAAAACTCCTTCAGGGATGTTTACGGAAAGGAAGTGGTATTATGGAGGAATTGGCATCAGAACTGCTCAAAGAACTGAACTGTGATACGGCGTTTTCGATCAGGCTTCCGGCAGGTCTTCCACTGATCGGCGGAGTACAGCTGGATATTGCGGAATCGGTAGTGATCACATGGGTAGTCATGGCAGTCATTCTGATCTTGTCGATTATCCTTACAAGCAACCTCAAAGTACACAATGTCAGCAGACGACAGCTGGTGGCAGAGACGATCGTGACGAAGCTGGAAGGCATTGTTACGGGAATGATCGGAGAGGAAGGGAAACGGTATGTACCGTATCTGGTAAGTGTACTGTTATACCTGGGCATATCCAATATCATCGGATTGTTCGGTATGAAGCCCCCTACCAAGGATCTGAACGTAACGGCGGCACTGGCACTGATGAGTATCATTCTGGTGGAAGCAGCAGGCATCCGCAAAAAAGGCGTGGGCGGATGGATCAAGAGCTTCACCGAGCCTATCGCGATCGTAACACCCATCAATATCCTGGAGGTGTTCATCAAGCCCCTGTCTTTGTGTATGCGATTGTTTGGTAACGTTTTGGGAGCATTCGTTATCATGGAGCTGTTGAAGCTTCTGGTTCCGGTAGCATTGCCGGTACCCTTCAGCTTTTACTTTGATATTTTTGATGGACTGATCCAGGCGTATGTATTCGTATTCCTGACATCTATGTACATTAAGGAAGCCATTGAATAAGTAACTATTCACTAACAACATTTTTTTAAAACTAGGAGGATTCATTATGATAGCTATTGGAGCAGGTATTGCAGCACTGGCATGTATCGGAGCAGGTATCGGTATCGGTATCGCAACAAGTAAGGCAGCAGAGGCTGTGGCAAGACAGCCGGAAGCAGAGAGCAAGATCACCAAGATCTTACTGTTAGGTGGTGCGCTGGCAGAGGCAACCGCTATTTACGGATTCGTTATCGGTATCCTGATCATCTTATTCATGGCATAAGGAACGGTATAACGACGTAAGAAAGGATGAAAGCACATGCTGAGATTAGATATTAATATTGTATGGACCATCCTGAATCTGTTGATCATATTTGCCATTGTGAAGATCTTCCTGATCAAGCCCATCCACAAGATCCTGGATGCAAGACAGGCAGAGATCGATAAGCAATATGCAGATGCAAAAGCTGCACAGGACAGTGCCGAGGAACTCAAGACTAAGTACGAGGCATCCTTAAGCGGTGTCCAGGCAGAAAAGGAAGGCATCCTGAACGAGGCAAGAGGCAAGGCCGGCAACGAGTATGACCGTATCGTGGCAGATGCCCAGACCGAAGCAAAAAAGATCCTGGACAATGCCGATAAAAATGCCGCACTGGAAGAGCAGAAGCGTATCCAGCAGGCACAGGAGCAGATCGCCGGTCTGGTAGTGGAAGCTACTGCAAAGCTGGTGGCAGCCAAACAGAATGCAGATTCAGACAGAGAACTTTACAACCAATTTATAGCAAAGACAGGTGAAGAGATTGATTAGTACAGCTTTAGAATACGCAAAAAGATTGCGTGAACTGAATATCCCCGGAGACATTGTAGGTCAGACAGGCGATATCTTTAAAGCCGTACCGCAGGTGAAGCTGGATTTCGAATCTCCTGCCGTGGCACTGTCTGCCAAGCACAATGTAATAGAAAAAGTATTTCCCTTACAGATCAGAGATTTCCTGAAGGTCCTGTGTGATAACGGAGATATCTATCTGTGGGATGATATCTGTACTGCCTACAGAGAACTCTCTCCCGAGAAAAAGGGTGAGTTTGTTGTGACCCTGTCCTATGTGACAGCACCGACAGAGGAGCAGTTACAGAATATCCGTGATTTTGTACAGAAGAAATATCACAGAGACGATATGGTCTTCGAGACGAAGGAAGACCCGGCTTTGGGCGGCGGTTTCATCATCCGTGCCGGTAACGAAGTCTATGACTGGAGTACCAATGGCCGTATGAAGCAGTTCGCGGACAAGCTTTCCCAGGTAGGTAAGACTGCCAGCGAGCAGGGGATCATCTCTATCCTGAAGGGTGAGATCGAAGATTTCCACCTGCAGGCACAGGAGCATGAGATCGGTTCCGTCAGCTGGGTAGGTGACGGTATCGCCAATGTCAATGGTATCGACCATGCCGAGTACGGTGAGATCGTTATCTTCGATTCCGGTGTCAAGGGAATGGTACAGGATGTCCGCAGAGATGAGATCGGATGTATCCTGTTCGGTCATGATACCGAGATCCGTGAGGGTACCAGAGTCGTTCGTACCGGCAAGAGAGCCGGTATCCCCGTAGGTGACGGATTCAAGGGCAGGATCGTGGATGCTCTGGGAGCACCCATCGACGGCGCAGGTCCCATTAAGGAAGAGGGGTATCGTCCCATCGAGCAGCCTGCTCCTTCCATCGTGGACAGACAGTCCGTAGGTGTACCGATGGAGACCGGTATTCTGGCAATCGATTCCATGTTCCCTATCGGTCGTGGACAGCGTGAGCTGATCATCGGTGACCGTCAGACCGGTAAGACCTCCATCGCCATCGACGCCATCCTGAACCAGAAGGGTAAGGATGTGGTATGTATCTATGTAGCCATCGGTCAGAAGGCATCCACCATTGCAAAGCTGGTAGGAACCCTGAAGAAGAACGATGCCATGGATTACACTATTATCGTATCCGCAACCGCCAGCGATCCTGCACCCCTGCAGTACATCGCACCGTATTCCGGTACAGCACTGGCTGAGTATTTCATGTATCAGGGCAAGGATGTCCTCATCGTATACGATGATCTGTCCAAGCATGCGGTAGCTTACCGTGCACTGTCTCTGTTACTGGAGCGTTCTCCCGGACGTGAGGCATATCCCGGAGACGTATTCTACTTACATTCCAGACTGTTGGAGCGTTCCGCAAGACTGAGTGCAGACAAGGGCGGCGGTTCCATTACCGCACTGCCTATCATTGAGACGCAGGCAGGCGATGTATCCGCATACATTCCGACCAATGTAATCTCCATCACTGACGGTCAGATATTCCTGGAGAGTGATCTGTTCTTCTCCGGTATGAGACCCGCAGTCAATGTCGGTCTGTCCGTATCCCGTGTCGGCGGTGCCGCACAGACCAAGGCAATGAAGAAGGCAGCCGGAAGTATCCGTATCGACCTGGCACAGTTCCGTGAGATGGAAGTGTTCACACAGTTCGCATCCGATCTGGACAATGCCACCAAGGAGCAGTTACAGCATGGTCATGTACTGATGGAGCTGTTAAAGCAGCCGCTGTGCAGACCTTTAAGCATGGCAGAACAGGTTATGACCCTGTGCGCAGCCAACGGCAGAGTAATGCTGGACGTGCCGGTAGATCAGGTGAAGGATTTCCAGATGCAGTTCTTAAGTTACATGAAGGAGCAGCACAGTGATATCGTTCGACAGTTAGAGACCACCAAGGCTCTGGATGACGAGCTGAACAAACAGATCTGCGATGCGGCTGGAGAATTTAAAAAGGAATTTTTGCAAAAATAATATTTGCAAACAGTGATAGTAATATAGGAGGTTAACATGGCAAATACGCGAGAAATACAAAGCCGTATGAAAAGCATTCAGGATACTATGAAGATCACCAATGCCATGTATATGATCTCTTCCACGAAGCTTCGGAAAGCCAAAAAGAATCTGGAAGAGACGGAGCCTTACTTCTATACTCTGCAGACTATGGTCAGCAGAATCGTCCGTCACTTACCGGAGATCGACAATAAGTACTTCGATGAGCGTAAGGACAAACCGGCCGGGGAGAAGACTACGGGACTGGTAGTAGTCACCGCAGATAAGGGACTGGCCGGAGCCTATAACCATAATGTACTGAAGATGGCGGAAGAGCAGATGCAGAAAGCCGGACAGACAGGAAAATATAAGCTGTTTGTCGTGGGTGAGCTGGGACGTCAGTATTTCGGACACAGAGGCATCGAGGTGGCAGAGCAGTTTCATTATACTGCACAGAACCCGACCCTGCATCGTGCCCGGATCATTACGGAAACGATCCTGGAGCAGTTCCAGGCAGAGCAGCTGGATGAGGTATATATTATTTATACCAATATGGTAAACAGCGTGACAACGGAACCGCAGATGATGCGTCTGTTACCTATCATAAAAGAACGGTTTATTACCAAAGACGGACAGGATCTGAGTATGTATCAGGAGCCGCTTGTCATGACACCGTCCCCGAAGGCAGTGCTTGATAACATTGTTCCCGATTTTGTCATGGGATATGTATACGGCGCATTGGTAGAATCGTTCTGCAGTGAACAGAACGCCAGAATGATGGCCATGGAGGCGGCGAATAAAAATGCGTCCGCCATGATCCATGATCTGTCCATTCAGTATAACCGGGTACGGCAGGCTATGATCACACAGGAGATCACTGAGGTCATTGCCGGTGCCAAGGCTCAGAAAAAGAAGAAAAAGGCAAGAAAGGAGGTCCTGAACAATTGAGTAACGTAAGTGAAAAAAATCATGGTAAGATCGTTCAGGTCATGGGACCTGTTGTAGACGTAGAGTTCGAGAACAATGACCTTCCTTTTATCAAGGATGCCCTGGAAGTATACAGCGAAGGTAAACGTCTGGTCATGGAAGTGGCACAGCATATCGGCAACAATACCGTCCGTTGTATTATGTTAGGTGCCAGTGAAGGACTCTGCAAGGATATGGATGTCATTGCTACCGGTAAAGGAATCCAGGTTCCGGTAGGTAAAAAGACACTGGGAAGATTGTTCAACGTATTGGGAGAGACCATCGATGGCGGAGAATCCCTGGAGGGAGAGGAGCATTGGGTCATCCACAGAGATCCGCCTTCCTTCGAAGAGCAGAGCCCGGTCGTAGAGATGCTGGAGACCGGTATTAAAGTTATCGATCTGCTGGCACCCTATGCAAAGGGTGGTAAGATCGGTCTGTTCGGTGGTGCCGGTGTCGGCAAGACTGTGCTGATCCAGGAGCTGATCCGAAATATTGCTACGGAGCACGGTGGATATTCTATTTTCACCGGTGTCGGCGAGCGTTCCCGTGAGGGTAATGATCTGTGGAGTGAGATGAAGGAGTCCGGAGTATTAGAGAAGACTGCGCTAGTCTTCGGTCAGATGAATGAGCCCCCCGGAGCACGTATGCGTGTCGCTGAGACAGGACTGACCATGGCAGAGTATTTCCGTGATGAAGAGCACCAGAACGTGCTGCTGTTCATTGATAACATTTTCCGTTTTGTACAGGCAGGTAGTGAGGTATCCGCACTGTTAGGCCGTATGCCTTCCGCAGTAGGATATCAGCCCACACTGGCTACCGAGGTCGGTGAGTTACAGGAGCGTATCGCTTCCACGAACAAGGGTAGTGTCACTTCCGTTCAGGCTGTTTATGTGCCTGCGGATGACCTGACTGACCCCGCACCCGCGACTACGTTCGCACATCTCGATGCCACCACTGTTCTGTCCCGTAAGATCGTGGAGCAGGGTATTTACCCCGCAGTGGATCCTCTGGAATCCACTTCCCGTATTTTGGAAGAGGATGTGGTAGGTAAGGAACATTATGAGACCGCCCGCCAGGTGCAGGCAATGCTGCAGAAGTACAAGGAACTGCAGGATATCATTGCCATCCTGGGTATGGAGGAGCTGTCCGATGAGGATAAGGTCACCGTATACCGTGCCCGTAAGATCCAGCGTTTCCTGTCCCAGCCCTTCCATGTGGCAGAGAACTTCACCGGTGTACCCGGCAAGTATGTGCCTGTGAAGGAGACTATCCGCGGATTCCGTGCGATCATCGACGGTGAGATGGATGAGTATCCGGAAGCTGCATTCTTCAATGTAGGTACCATTGATGAGGCAGTGGAAAAGGCTAAGAAGCTCATGGCACAGTAAGGAAAGGCGGTGTGCATATGAACACCTTTAGTTTGAAGGTCATTGCCAGTGATAAAGTATTTTTCGATGGAAAATGCGGCATTATTATCGTACCGGCCCTGGACGGTGAGCAGGCCATTATGTCTCACCACGAGGATATGGTCATTGCCACGAGAGAGGGCGAGGTACGCTTCAAGGAAAAAGAGGATGATGACTGGACCAAGGTTGTAGTCGGTGTGGGGTTTGTCTATATTTCTCATAACCGCGTGATCATGCTGGTGGATACGGCAGAACGCCCGGAGGATATCGACAGAGTCCGTGCGGAGGCTGCCCTGGAGCGTGCGAAGGAACAGCTGCGTCAGAAGCAGAGTATCCAGGAGTATCATGTATCCCAGGCATCCATGGCGAGAGCAATGCTGCGCCTGAAAGAAGCCGGAAAATACGAAGTCAAGTAGTAATACGTAAAATATAAGTAAAAAGTAACAAAATTAAGCCTGTAATGTTAGCAAATGTGTGCAATTCGGAAATTGTTATTTTTCTGTCATTGCGATAAAATCTCTTCAGAATCGTAAGGAGAGTTAAGCGATGGATTATTTACAGAAAAAATCAATACGAAGTGTCGCAGCTGCCATTGCAGGCTTTTTGCGTCACTGCGTTCGGAAAATAGGAATCACCAGGCAGAAGCTTCCTTCCTGCATAGCACTTGCGGTATGTCCGCTGGTGACATTTTATCTGTTTGAAATGTATACCCACAATCCTTTCACTACAATGCATTTCAAGACACAGATATTGAACATGGCGTTTTATGTATTGACCGCACTTTTGTTATTCGGGATCGTTAAATATGTCCGGGCAGCTCTGATGCTGCAGACAGCATTTTTCATGGCGGCGGGTCTTGCGAATTATTATGTGTTGAATTTCCGGTCAGCACCTATTATGCCCTGGGATATTTATTCCATTGGTACGGCTGCCAGTGTGGCAGGGAATTTTAACTATACACTGAAGGGCAGCACGGTGCTGGTCATTATAGGATTTCTGATATTGCTGTTGATCGAGAGCCGTTTTCATATGAAGGCTCCGGCGAGAGTGGCGAAAAGAGCGGCACTCATACTGCTTAGCATTGCATTGATCTACGGATATACCGGAATGATACAGAGTGAGAGCTTTGTGAGAAGCTTTGGTCTGTATGATAAGCTGTTTACCCCTACCGTCATGAACAAAAGAGATGGCAATATCGTGGCGTTCCTGATGGAACTGGAGTATATGGATGTGGAGAAACCGTCAGGATATTCTCCGGAGGAGACCGGCAGTAAGTATACACAGGAAGGACAGGATTCTGCAGGTCTTACGGCAGCCGTGGAAGATCCGGAGAGCGTGAAACGTCCGAATATCATTGTCATCATGGATGAGGCTTTTTCCGATCTGGCGGTGAGAGGTAATTTCACCACCAACGAGGACTATATGCCATTTATTCACAGCCTGCAGCAGGGCGCGGAGAATACCAGAACCGGTTATCTGAATGTTTCCGTGCTGGGTGGAAATACTGCCAATACGGAGTTCGAATTCCTCACCGGCAATACCATCGGATTCCTGCCCCAGGGCAGTGTGGCTTACCAGCAGTATGTGCAGAAGGAGACGCCGTCCTTAGCATCCTACCTGAAGGAGCTGGACTATCATACCGTGGCGATCCATCCGTATTATGCCAGCGGCTGGGACAGAGACAGAGTCTATCCGTTACTCGGTTTTGATGAGTTTTTATCCCAGGATGATTTCACGAATCCGAAACGGATCCGTAACTATATCTCCGATGAGAGCAGCTTTGCCAAGATCATCGAACTGTATGAGAATAAAAAAGAGGGAGAGCCTCTGTTTGTCTTTAATGTAACTATGCAGAATCACAGCGGTTACGAAGAGGAATTCCATAACTTTACCCCGGATATTACCGTGGATGGAATTGACTCCAAAGCATTGTCCATGTATCTGTCACTGGTAAAACAGACGGATCACGCCCTGCAGGGTCTGATCGATTATTTCTCTCAGGCGGATGAGGATACCATGATCGTATTCTTCGGGGATCATCAGCCTACGACCTATGTGAGCAATCCGATCTTAAGAAATAATAAAGTGAATCCGGAGACTTTAACAGATGAGGAAAATCTGTTAAAATATAAAGTACCTTATGTGATCTGGAGCAACTTTGACATCGAGGAGCAGACGGACGGAGAGACCAGTGCCAATTATCTGGCCATGGATGTGCTGGAGAACTGTGATCTGCCACTGCCTGCCCTGCAGAGCAGTCTGACCGGGCTTCGGAAGGAATACCCGGTGATCAGTGCAGCAGGTGTGAGAGAGGCGGACGGCACTCTTACGACGGTGAAGGAATGTGGGGAAGCGTTGAACGATTACCGGAGCCTGGAGTATTATCTGCTGTTTGATTACGAAAGGTAAAACATTCAAGTTTGCAGGTTATTGAAAATATGAAGATTAAGATGAACGGCAACAAGACGACAGCAATAAGTGCAGAACGCAGGACGCAGAGAGGAATCTCTGTGCTTGCGTTCTTTGTGCCTGCATTTATTATGCTGGTTCTTTTTATCATACGGGGCATATATCCTTTTGGTGACCGGAGTTTTCTGTTCTCCGACATGTACCATCAGTATATGCCTTTTTTAAGTGAATTCGTACACAAGATCAAAGCGGGAGAGGGACTGTCTTATTCTTACAACGTGGGGATCGGATCGAATTTCCTGGCATTATATGTCTATTATGTGGCAAGTCCTTTTAACTGGCTGGTATTTTTGCTTCCGGAGAGTCTGATCATGGAATTCATGAGTTATCTCGTGATCCTGCGGATCGGTCTTATGGGACTTACGTTCAGTATTTATCTGCGGAAGACGTTTGGCAAGGCGGATCCGGCGGTGATCCTTTTTTCCACCTGCTATGCCCTGTCCGGCTATCTGGCAGCCTATAACTGGAATGTGATGTGGCTGGACTGCCTGATCCTGTTACCTCTGATCCTTTTGGGAGCGGAGCGGCTGGCCAGAGAGGGCAGATGGGTCATGTACACTGTGACTCTGGGGCTTTGCATCCTGACCAATTACTATATTTCCATTATGATCTGTATCTTCCTGGTGCTGTATTTCGGAATGCTGCTGATCACAGAATATTATACCATGACGGAAGGACAGAGCCAAAAAGTAAAAACGGTATTTTGCAGGATCGGAAGATTTGCATTTGCATCGCTGCTGGCAGGAGGGCTGGCTGCGGCACTGCTGATTCCGGAGGTCTGCGCTATCTTACGGACGGATTTTGGCAATTCGGATTTCCCCGCTACACTGGAGTCTTATTTTTCCGTGTTTGATATGCTGGCAAGACACTGCCTGTGCGTGACCACGGAGAGGGGACTGGAACACTGGCCGAACATTTACTGTGGTGTGGCAGTATTTTTACTGGTGCCCATGTATGCACTGAATGAAAAAATATCGGTGAGAAAACGGTTCTGCAATCTGGCACTGGCGGGATTTTTGCTGCTCAGCTTCGGAACCAATGTCCTGGATTTTTTATGGCACGGTCTGAATTATCCGGATTCCCTGCCGGCGAGACAGTCTTTTCTATATATTTTTCTGATCCTTGTCATGTGCTACGATGCTTTCCGGAATGTGGAAGGCACTTCTCCCAGGCAGATCATCTATGGGTATCTGGCGGCGGTGATATTTTTACTTGCCTGTGAAAAATTCGTGGAGAGCGAGGATTTCGACACGGGTATTGAAGTGCTGACGCTGGTGTTCGTTACGATCTACGGGGTGATCCTGTATCTGTACCGGACGAGGAAGAGCGAACTGATGAGGCAGGTGCTGGGGATTCTGGTGCTGGCGTGCATAGTGGCGGAGCTGAGCATCAATACATTTAATACGAGTCTGGGCACTACCGGACGAAGCGCTTATCTGGGAGACCAGGAGGATTATAAGGCGTTGTACACCCTGGCGCGGGAGCAGGAGGGGGATGACTTCTTCCGTATCGAGAAGTTTACCCGCAAGACGAAAAATGACGGAACCCTGACCGGGTACCCTACGGCTTCGGTATTTTCCTCCACCATGAATTCCCAGGTCATGGATCTGTATAAGAAGCTTGGCATGCGCCACAGTAAGGTTTATTACGGCTTCGACGGAGCGACAGCTTTCGTTTCGGCACTCCTGAATGTGGATTACATGTTCGGCGGATCGGATAAATACGAAAACGGTCTGTATGAGATCGTGAATAACAGTGGAGATGTTTATTTATATCATTGTAAATATACGCTGCCCTTTGGCTATGTGGCACCGACGGGCTGGAATGTTACGGACGAGATCAGCACCGGTGTGAGAGCGCAGAATCAGCTGACCGAGGATCTGGGAATCGCAGAGCCCTTACTGGATCGGGCGACCAGTGAGACTAGCGGAGATAATGTATGTATTACGGCGGACCGGGCAGGCTACTATTACGCGAGAATCAATGCCACAGGGACGAAAAAGGTGCAGGTGCTTGGGGGAACGTTGGAGACGCAGGATTACAGTGATCTGAAGGACGGATCCATTCTGTATCTGGGATATCTGTTGGAGGGAGAGCGCGTGACGCTGACCAACGGGGATGATGCGGATGAGACGCAGAAGGTATCGGCGGAAGCCTATGTACTGAATGAAGAAGTGCTGGCACAGGCAGTGGAGATATTGTCAAAAGAACATCTGGAAAATGTAGCGATGGACAGCACTCATATTTCAGGAACCTTAAGTCTGGAAGAGGCTGGCAGACTGATCCTGTCCGTGCCTTATGAGGAGGGCTGGACGGTGCAGATTGACGGAGAAAATGCAGAGCCTGAGCAGTTCGGCGATGCCCTCATGGCATTTGATCTGGAAGCGGGAGAGCATACGATACAGATGCACTATGTACCGGAAGGACGGAATATCGGTATTTTAGTAAGCGCGGGAAGTGTACTGATTCTGTTGGGATACGTGCTGTACCAGAGGTGTGACAGGAAAAGGAAAGACTGTGCGGAGAATGAGCCTTCGCAAAAGGCAGCAGACGAAACAATGGAAAACGGGAATGCGGAGAAAACGCACACAGAGGAAGGTTCTGTGAAGGAAGAGGCAGGAAGGATGTAAGAAGGAGCGAATTATGATGAAGAAGAGTATTTGTGATACCTTGCGGCGTACCTGCCTGATCCTGGCGGGATCCCTTATTATGGCTGTGAATTTAAAAAGCTTTGTCCGCACCGGAGGACTGATCCCCGGTGGATTCAACGGTCTGACTCGTCTGATACAGGAGATCAGTGCACTGCTGTGGCACTGGGAGCCGCCCTTCTCGGTGATCAATTTTATCCTGAATGCGATTCCGGCTATCATCAGTTTCAAATTTATCGGGAAAAAATTTACCGGTTATTCCTGTCTGATGATCGTAGTGAGTGGTATCCTGACAGATATTGTGCCGTCATTTCCCATGACGGAGGATATTCTGCTGATCTCTATCTTCGGAGGATTGATCAATGCACTTGCCATCAGTCTGTGCCTGTTTGCCAATGCCACCAGCGGAGGTACGGATTTTATCGCAATTTTCCTGTCGGAGAAATACGGCATTGACTCCTGGAATTATATTTTCGCCGGAAATGTGGTGATCCTTGGGATCGCCGGAGCACTGTTCGGATGGGACAAGGCGCTGTATTCCATTATTTTCCAGTACACCTCCACCCAGGTACTGCATATATTGTACAAGCGGTATCAGAAGCAGACACTGATCATCGTGACCAAACGGCCGGAGGATGTCTACGAAGCCATTGCGGAGATCACGCACCATGATGCCACACTGATCAAGGGAGAGGGCTGTTATTCCAAACAGGAATGTGATGTGCTGTACTCCGTGGTAGGACGCGATGAAGTGAATAAAGTCGTGAATACGGTGCGTAAGACCGATCCCCAGGCCTTTGTCAATATGATCCGCACGGAGAATCTGGCGGGAAGATTTTATCAGAGACCGAATGATTAAGAGTTGTAAAAAAGAGCCTGAGAGTCAGCAGTTTAACTGACACTCAGGCTTGCGTATTTTTTCGGGGAGATGCCCACGGCTTTGGTGAAAGCTTTGAAAAAATTGCTGTAGTCTGTGAAACCACTGCGTTCGAAGGCTTCCATGACATTACCGTTTTCGTTCAATACGGCTTTGGCGATACTGATGCGGCGGGCGGTGATGTATTTGTTGATCGTGGTGCCGGTGGCGGATTTGAAGATCCTGCAGATATAGGATTCACTTAAGTAAAACTGTCCGGCTAACTGTTCTATGGTAATGGGCTGGGAGATATTCTGGTTGATGAAGGTTAAAATATCGTCCACCTGATGGTTGTAGCGGTAGGAGCTGTCCTTGTATTCCGCGGCATCTGCGGTGTTTTCTCCGGTGGAGGTCTGTTCCGTGTTCCTGACGAACAGAGTGTTGAGCATGACCATCAGTTCCATGAAAGCGGCATATTCCGTAATGTCATGGGCGAAGCCCTCCGCAGAGGTGATTTTGTTGATATAATAGAGAAATCGCTTCTGTTGTTCCTTATTTAATGACAGCTTATGGGAAAAAGGGGTACTGCGGTGGGTGAAACAGAAGCTCAGATCTGTCTGCTCTGTGGAAATCTGTTTCATGAAGTCCGGCGCTACCGACAGGACGATCCGCTCATGGACGGAATTGTCGATCTGGGTCAGCTTGTGACTTTCATACTGATTGATGATAAAGAGATCCCCCGGGGCAATCGTATAGAAACAATTGTCGATCAGGAACTGTTTGCCGCCGCAGATGGAATAATAGATCTCATAGCAGTCATGGATGTGCATGTCCATGGCTTTTTCTTCTTTATATAAGTGGGCAATGGCAAAGGTCCCTGAGACTTTACAATTTTCTATGGCTGTTTTACAAGAAGTAAGTTCTTCCATTTTCATGTGTTCCTTTCTCTCGATATTTCTATTAAACATCAAAAGTTCAAAATTTGCAATGTTTAGACTAAAAAATGAAAAGACATTGAGAATTTTTTCGAGTATACTTAAGTCATACAAAAGAGAAAAGCATTTACAGCCCTTCCGCCTTTTTATAAATTTTATAAAAATAAGTAAAAAGGTGTTGGAAATAGTTACAATGATATGTTATAATGTAAGTGCTTTCATAAAAAGGTAACATTCAATAGCGGCACGCAGGCCGCCCGTTGAGGAAAGAGAGGCGTAAGGTGGAACTTAGAACAGCAGTATCACCAAGAGATGTGAAGCATTACACCACAGAGCGTCTGAGAGAAGAGTTTCTGATCCAGAATCTGTTTGTACCCGGCGAGATCAAGCTGGTGTACAGCCACATCGACAGAATCATTACAGGAGCAGCAGTTCCTGTAAGCCCTATCACTCTGACCGCCGGAGATGAACTCCGTGCAGAATATTTCTGCCAGAGAAGAGAACTGGGTGTGATCAATATCGGTGGAGCAGGTATGATTACCGTTGATGGCAAAGTGTACAAGGTAGGCTACAAGGAAGCTATGTACATAGGAATGGGCTCCAGGGAGATCATTTTCGCAAGTGAGGATGAGAAGCAGCCCGCTAAATTTTATCTGAATTCCGCTCCCGCACATAAGACTTATCCGACCGTGCTGATCAAGCCGGAGGGTACTCCCGAAGAGGGTGTAGTCATTGTAAAGGATGAGAATAAAGTAGAGCTGGGGACTCTGGAGGATGCCAACCACAGAGTTATCTGCAAATATATCCTTCCAGGACAGGTAGAGAGCTGTCAGCTGGAGATGGGTATGACGAAGTTAGAGCCCGGTAGTGTATGGAATACCATGCCCTGTCATACACATGACAGACGTATGGAAGTATATCTGTATTTTGATATTCCCGAGGATGCATTTGTAATGCACTTTATGGGAGAACCCGATGAGACCCGCCACATCGTAATGCGTAACGAAGAGGCAGTCATCTCCCCCAGCTGGTCCATCCATTCCGGATGCGGTTCCAGAGCATACACCTTTATCTGGGGTATGGTCGGCGAGAATCAGGACTTTGATGACATGGACGGTGTCGACAACAGAGATCTGAAATAAGATCCTTGTGGAAATGTAACTAAAATAACAGTTTTTATAAAGAAAAGGAGAAAAAACAATGTCTGAATTCACTAATTTCTCACTGGAAGGTAAGGTTGCACTGGTTACCGGCGCATCTTACGGTATTGGTTTCGCTATCGCTTCCGCATACGCTGAGTGCGGTGCTACCATCTGCTTCAACGATATCAAGCAGGAGCTGGTAGACAAAGGAATCGCTGCATACGCTGAGAAAGGCATCAAGGCTCACGGCTATGTATGTGACGTTACCAACGAAGAAGCAGTTAATGCTATGGTAGCTCAGATCGAGAAGGAAGTAGGCACCATCGATATCCTGGTTAACAACGCAGGCATCATCAAGAGAATCCCTATGACCGAGATGACCGCAGATCAGTTCCGTCAGGTAATCGACGTAGACCTGAATGCACCTTTCATCGTATCTAAAGCAGTTATCCCTGCAATGATCAAGAAGGGCCATGGTAAGATCATCAACATCTGTTCCATGATGTCTGAGCTGGGTCGTGAGACCGTATCTGCATACGCAGCAGCTAAGGGCGGCTTAAAGATGCTGACCAAGAACATCTGCTCCGAGTACGGCCAGTACAACATTCAGTGTAACGGCCTTGGACCCGGTTACATCGAGACTCCTCAGACGGCTCCTCTTCGTGAGATCCAGCCCGACGGCAGCAGACATCCTTTCGACCAGTTCATCTGCGCTAAGACCCCTGCTAACAGATGGTTAAAGCCCGAAGAACTGACCGGCCCCGCTGTATTCCTTGCTTCTGAGGCATCCAATGCAGTGAACGGACACATCCTCTATGTAGATGGCGGTATCCTTGCTTACATCGGCAAACAGCCTGAATAGAGCCCGTGCAAAAGGAAAACAAAATAAATTACCCACACCAGGTCAGTCGCAGAAGAATTTCGGCGGCTGACTGTTGTGGCGTTTGGAAAAGGAGTATCTCATGAAGATAGCTTTGATCAATGAAAACAGTCAGGCTGCCAAGAATGAAATGATCTGTGCTACTCTTAAAAAAGTAGTAGAGCCCATGGGTCATGAAGTATTCAACTACGGTATGTGCGGCGCAGAGGATCCCAATTCCCTGACCTACGTACAGAACGGTATTCTGGCAGCAGCTCTTTTGAACTCCGGTGCAGCGGATTTTGTGATCACCGGATGCGGAACCGGCGAAGGTGCCATGCTTGCATGCAATTCCTTCCCTAAGGTTCTGTGCGGACATATTGAGTCCCCTCTGGATGCTTACCTGTTCTCACAGGTAAACGACGGTAACTGTGTAGCACTTCCTTTTGCTGAGAACTTCGGCTGGGGCGGTGAGCTGAATTTACAGTATACCTTTGAAAAACTGTTCTGTGCTCCCGGCGGCGGTGGATATCCCCCTGAGAGAGTGGTTCCTGAGCAGCGCAACAAGAAGATCCTGGATCAGGTAAAGGAAGTAACTCATACCGATATGGTTACTATCCTGAAGAATCTGGATCGTGAACTGGTAAAGGGCGCTTTATCCGGTGACAAGTTTAAGGAGTATTTCTTCGCAAACTGCAAGTGCGACAAGATCGCTGCGGCAGTGAAGGAAGTACTGGCATAAAAGTATTGGTTTCATTTTGCAGAAATATTTTCGACAGGATCTCCTGCGAAGATTTTTCACATAACTATTAGTCTATAAGACAGAAAGGTGTTATTTATGAACGCAGTATTAGAGCAAATCAGCAAAATCGGTATCGTACCGGTTGTAAAAATTGACAACGCAGCAGATGCACTTCCTCTGGCAAAGGCACTTTGCGCAGGTGGACTTCCCTGTGCAGAGGTTACCTTCCGTACCAGCGCAGCAGCAGAAGCTATCAAGATCATGACCGACAACTTCCCCAGCATGTGTGTTGGTGCAGGTACCGTTCTGAACGCAGAGCAGGTTGACGCAGCAGTAGCAGCAGGCGCTAAGTTCATCGTAAGCCCCGGCTTAAATCCCAGAACCGTTAAGTATTGTGTAGAGAAGAACATTCCTATCACTCCCGGTACGTCAAGCCCCAGCGACATCGAGCAGGCTATCGAGCTTGGTCTGGATGTAGTTAAGTTCTTCCCCGCTGAGCAGTCCGGCGGTCTGGCTAAGATCAAGGCTATGGCAGCTCCTTATGTAAACATGAAGTTCATGCCTACCGGTGGCGTAAACGCTAAGAACCTGACTTCCTACCTTGACTTCCCCAAGATCATCGCTTGCGGTGGTTCCTGGATGGTTCCCGGTGACCTGATCAATGCCGGTGAGTGGGACAAGATCGAGCAGCTGACCAGAGAAGCAGTACAGACCATGCTGGGCTTCGAACTGGCTCACGTTGGTGTCAATGCAGAGAACGAGGAAGAGGCTGTTAAGGCTGCGAACCGTTTCGCATTCATCTTCGGTATGCCCGCTAAGGTTGGCAACAGCTCCGTATTCGCAGGCTCTGCTCTGGAAGTTATGAAGACTCCTTATCTGGGCAAGAACGGTCACATCGCTGTTAAGACCAACTACATCGAGAGAGCTGTCAACTACCTGAGCACTGTTCTGGGTGTTGAGTTCAACGAAGAGTCCGCTAAGAGAGATGCCAAGGGCAACCTGAAGGCTATCTACCTGAAGGAAGAGATCGGCGGATTTGCAGTTCATCTGGTACAGAAATAAATCATAAGCAAATTTTAAAAGTGAGAAAGGAATATACCAAAATGGCAAAAGTAATTACCATGGGTGAGATCATGCTGAGACTGTCCACCCCCAACAACGAGAAATTTATCCAGGCAGACGAGTTCGATGTAAACTACGGCGGCGGTGAAGCTAACGTAGCAGTATCTCTGGCTAACTACGGTCATGACGCTGAGTTCGTTACCGCAGTTCCCGACAACGAGATCGGTGAGTGCGCAGTAGCAGCTCTGAGAAAGTACAACGTAGAGACCAAGCACATCGCAAGATGCGGTGAGAGACTGGGTATCTACTATCTGGAGAGCGGTTCTTCCATGAGACCTTCCAAGGTTGTATACGATAGAGCACATTCTTCTATCTCTACCGCAACCGAGGCTGATTTCAACTTCGATGAGATCTTCGAAGGCGCTGACTGGTTCCACTTCACCGGTATTACCCCCGCTGTATCCGACGCTGCTGCAGAACTGACCGAGAAGGCTCTGATCGCTGCTAAGAAGCACGGCGTAAAGGTATCCGTAGACCTGAACTTCCGTAAGAAGCTGTGGAGCTCCGAGAAGGCTCAGAAGGTTATGACCAACCTGATGAAGTACGTTGATGTATGTATCGGTAACGAAGAAGATGCTGAGCTGGTACTTGGCTTCAAACCCGGCGATACCGATGTTACCAGCGGTGAGCTGGAGCTGGCTGGTTACAAGTCCATCTTCGAGCAGATGGTTGACAAGTTCAACTTCGAGTACTGCGTATCTTCTCTGCGTGTAAGCCATTCCGCTTCCGATAACGGCTGGTCTGCTTGCATCTACTCCAGAGATACCAAGGAGTTCTATCACTCCAAAGAGTACAGCATCCATCCCATCGTTGACCGTGTAGGCGGCGGCGACTCCTTCGCAGGCGGCGTGATCTGCGGTATGCTGGATGGCAAGAACTTCAAGGATGCTCTTGAGTACGGCGTAGCTGCATCCGCTCTGAAGCACACCATCCCCGGCGACTTCAACCTGGTATCCAGAAAAGAAGTTGAGACCCTGGCTGGCGGTGACGCTTCCGGACGTGTACAGAGATAAGCTTCTGTGAACAGAATAGTGTAAAAATAAATCGAACTCACCTGTGTGGTAACAACCTGCAGGTGAGTTTTTTCTTGCCAAAACAGAAAATATAGGATATACTTCTTCCATAAACAATTCTTATAAAAATTCTATTGTCAGCGTAAGCTGATATCGGTTGTCAATTTTGCAGAGATTCCTGCGTAATTACCGGCAGAAATTAAATTTATTAGACGATTGTTTTTATTAAAAACAGGGGAAACAAAAAGGTATAGTTTTGTTGAGAGACATACCAACCGGGTGAGCCTGACGGTAATAATAGGTAATAATATCATAAGTTTAGTATTAGTATGATATTACTCTATAATATAGTAAAAATATACATATATTAAACTTGACAAAGATACTTTACATTGATATGTTAATAATATGTATAAATATGACATAAAAAATAGTAAAATCAGACAAGATATTAACTATATGGAGTGAGAATATGAATCTGTATTATGAATTGCTACAATACCCGGTTTTTTCCATGAAAGAAGTAAATGCCCTATATTCAAGTGAACGGACAGCACGAGCGGCATTGGAAAAACTTTTGAAAGAGAATATGGTAGTAAAAATTCGAAACAAATTATACACGTGTGTCAGCGGGGAAAATGGAGGACCGGTAGCGAACAAATTTCAGATTGCCAGTGCTATCACACCATCTTCTTATGTATCCCACCATACTGCCTTTGAGTATTATGGAATTGTCGATCAGGTCTTCTATGAGGTTTATGTTGGCTCTGAGACACGTTTTCATGATTTTGAATTTGATGGATACACATATCGTTATATTAAAGAGCCGATAAAAGAAGGTATAGTTTGTCCGGAGTTTAGTGGTGGTGTGAGGGTTACAGATAAGGAGCGAACGATAGCAGATTCTATAAAGGATCTTAATCTCATCGCCGGACTGGAAGAGGTAATTTCATGTGTAGTATCTGTGAACAGTATTGATGAGACTAAAATGTTAACTTATCTGGCTGGATATGACAGTGCCTTTTTATATCAGAAGACAGGTTTTATTTTTAGCAAATACCAGACGGAGCTGGGCGTAAGTGATACTTTTATAAAGATATGTAAAGACAGGAGTGGAAAATCAAAGAGATATCTGACGAACGGTATAAGTGAACCCGGATATTCAGGTGAATGGAAATTGGTATACCCAAAGAATATTAAACAAATGAAGAACGGAGAGATAGAAAATGCCACAATATAACAGAAGAGAGCTTGATGTAAAAGCCCATGAATATGGATTTAACCGCGATACTTTTGAGAAGGTTCTTCGTTTGAGAACAATTCTTGAATTTCTGAATACACACGAATATATGTACGAACACCTGATGCTTAAAGGGGGAACGGCAATAAATCTAACAGTTTTTAATCTTCCAAGATTGTCTGTTGATATAGATCTGGATTTTGTCCCGAATCTGACCAGAGAAGAGACAACAGACGAAAGAGAACGATTGACTGAAATCCTGAAGAAATATATGTCAGAGCAAGGATATTCTCTTTCCGAAGCTTCAAGATTTAGCCACAGTCTGGACGCATTCCATTATAACTACGTGAATGCCGCCGGCAACAGGGATATGATCAAAATTGAGATTAATTATTCTTTGAGAACGCACGTGTTTTCCTCAGAAGACAGATTAGTTGTGACGGACGCTTTCGGAGAGCCGATAAAGGTCAGAACGGTTGCAGCTATGGAGATTTTTGCGGCAAAAACCAATGCTCTGATAAGCAGAGCTGCTGCAAGGGATTTGTATGACTTTTGCAATATGGCTGATATGAAATTATTTTCGGATGCGGAGAATATGTTTAGGAAATGCATCATTTTCTACGCAACGATTTCAGCAAATAAAGTTAACAAAAACTTTGATACATCTGCTATAGATAGCATTGCCTTTTCAAAAATAAAATCTGATTTGTTCCCCGTTTTGGCTGTGAGAGATAAGTTCAATCTTGAAGGGAAGAAACAACAGGCGAAGGAGTACATAGCATCGCTTATGAAACCGACAGAAGCAGAAATAGACTATATGGAAAGGTTTATGGCAAAGGAATATAAACCGGAGTTACTTTTTGAGAATACAGAGATTGTTGAGCGATTTCAGAATCATCCTATGGCGTTATGGAAATGTAAATGATATAAGAAAGAATAAGCGGTTGTCCTTTGGATAGGGATGACCACTTTTTTATGGATAAATAAAAATTGCTTTCAGAATGCCACAATGTGTCTGTGAAATCCACGATAGGTAGACTGGTGTCTACGAAGGAAAAGTTGTTCTGATAGCAATAAAATTGTAAAATACAGTCATGAAAATCGTATTATTATAGTTTGGTGGGAGGAACATCGATGGATCAGGAAAAGATAGGGGTATTCATTTCTACATTAAGAAAAGAACAGGGAATGACGCAACAACAATTAGCGGATGCAATTGGCGTAAGTAACAAAACGATATCCAAATGGGAATGCGGAAAAGGAATGCCTGAGTTGGCATTGATGGTTCCTTTATGTAACATTTTGCAAATTAGTATCAATGAGCTTTTGTCAGGTGAACATTTGTTGGAAAAAGGTTACACTGAAAAAGCTGAAGTCAATATGATGAATCTTTTACAGGAAACAGAAAACAGTAAAAAGAAAAACCGAAGTTCATTATTTGCTTTTGGGATAACTATGATAATTTTTTTATTCGTTGTTTTATATTCTGTTATTAGCAACATGGGAAGCCATATGAATATGTTGTTTGTGGATCTTCCAACTTTATTGAGTATGTTTTTAGCTGCCGCTTTATTTTTATTGGTTACAAATTTGGGATTGCCTTTTTTAGATTCCTTTCGGATTATTTTTGGAAAAAAGAAAACCGTATCCATAAAACAGTTGCTGCAGGCAAAATCAGCGATAAAGCTTGCGAAAATCACATTTTTGGGAATGGGATTCCTCGAAAGTTGTATTAGCTTTATGGCAATTCAACCTATGGGGGAAGGAACACTTCTTTTTACAGGATTAAGTATTTCCATTTCAATTGCGTTAAATGGAATTTTATATGGATTAATTGTTTTTCTGCTATTACTGCCAATTCAGACAAAATTAGAAATACTGTATATGCAGAATCTGAAACTACGGGAATGCTGAACACATTATTACAGGAGTGGGGATGGATTCATCATGTTATCAGGCGGATATTGCCGGTATCGATCGGGAGATGTACGGATGCGGCGAAGGTGGACGGCACCGGCAAGTGAGTTTTTGGTACAAAAAGGGTTATGAAAAGTTTATTTTAGAAAATATATTACTTCATATATGGAATCAAGAAATATCTATTCCCAGCGTGTATACTATATTTAACAGGTTGGATATGAAGCATCCCACTTGTAGAATGTATTGTGAGCTTCATTCATGATACTGTATGTGAGGAGAATGTGAATGAGTACAGAAGTTTTAAAGGAGATTTTGGCTTATATAGATGAACATATTTATGAAAAAATCAGTTTGCTGGAACTGGCAGAAATGGCTGGTTATAGTCCGTTCTATTTCAGCAAATTATTTTCAGAAATTATGGGTATGCCAATAACCGGATACATTAGGATCAGAAAGCTACAATATGCACTTGGTTCTTTGCTGGAGGGTAGAAAAGTCCTTGATGTGTCACTTATGTATGCATTTGATTCTCACGAAGGATTTACACGCTCATTTACACAATTGTTTGGTTCCACGCCAAGTAAGGTGAAAAAGTATCTTACTTCGTATAAGGTGCCGGGATATTGTGTGCCAAACATAGAAGGAAGGAGAATGCGTATGAGAACAGATAAGGAAAACTTAATGGATAATATGCATCAGATTGTTTATGAAGTACTTAAAACATCGTTTGAAGAGGCCCATGCGGGATTTTGCACGGAAATTAATATTACGCTGTATGAGGATGGAAGAGTAAAGATAACTGATAATGGAAGAGGAATTCCTCTTTCGCAAAATGTAAAGACAAATCAGCAGGTACTGGATAAAATACTTTCTGGTCATCCTATATCGAGTATAGAATATGCACAGATGGGTGATTTCGTCAAAGGTGACATGCAGGTGATAAATTCATTATGCGAAGATTTGCGGATTAATGTGTATAGAGATAGTAACTGCTATAGTCAGGACTATGTAAGGGGGATTGCCCAACATGATGTGAATTGTTGTGAAATGGAACATCCGTCTGGTACAGAAATAATATTGAAACCGGATAGTCGGATTTTTGGAGATATCAGGTTTTCTGCTGATGTGATTAAGGAGTGGGTAGAAGAGAATAATGTGACAGGGATAATTGTCCATGTAAAAAAGCAAAGTCATTGCTATGATTTGTAATTGTTCCTGTATTGAAAAAAGATATGAAATATTTTCTCCATTTTGCAATATTTTTAAAAATTATTAATTACTTTAATAATGCGGTATATACTAAAATCAAAAGTAAATGTTCCCCATCAGTATCCGCGGATGGGGAATTTTCTTGCCAAAACAGAAGCTATAGGGTATACTTTTTCCATAAACAATTCTTATAAGAATTCTATTGTCAGCGTATGCTGATGTCGTCTATCGATTTTGCAGAATTCCTGCGTAATTACCGGGCAGAAATTAAATATATTAGACGAATGCTTTTATTTTATTATTTTGAATTTTGTTCAAAATATATGTAACTTGACAATACATCAAATTTGATGTAAACTAAACATAGTGTAAAAGGAGTGCACAAATGAATCGATCTTTTATTGAAGTACCAACGTTTACCGCTAAGTGGCGAGAGCTGGGATTGACGGATGAAGATTTAAGAGAATTACAGAAAGTGTTATTACAGAATCCGAAAAAGGGGGATTCTATAGCAGGAACAGGTGGATTAAGGAAAATACGTATTCCCATGGAGAACAGAGGAAAAGGAAAACGTGGCGGAGCCAGAGTGCTATATGTTGATGTGGAGATAAAAGAATTAATTTATTTTATCAATGTATATAGCAAGGATGAAAAAGATGACTTGTCGGAGGACGAGAAAAAGGCATTTAAGGCGGTTATTAAATTCTTGAAGGAGGAATGATCGTGAGCAAATTTTTTGATGAAACTATGCAGGGATTATTGGAAGCTGCGGAAATTGCAAAAGGAAATATTCCGTTAACAGAACGGGAAAATATGTCGGCACCTACATTTTATGTTGCAGATAATGATAAAGAACTTGTAGATAAGATTATTGAAATACGCAAGAAGGAAAAGATTTCACAAGCGGAACTTGCCGAAATGACAGAAAACTCCCAACAGGCTATTTCGAGATTTGAGCAGAAAACGCATAGTCCGTCAATGAAATTATTTTTCAGCATTATAAATGCCCTGGGATATGAGGTACAGCTTGTCAAAAAGGCAGAAAGCAAAAGATAAATAAGTATAAGCCGTCTCCCGTGTTCGGGAGCCGGCTCTTTTGACATCTTATGATCTGAAGATTTAGCTTTCGCTGTATTTCTCTTCGCAGTATTTGCAGCGGTAGATCTCTTTTTTCTCATCGGAGAGGACGAATACGTGGGGCAGTCCCTGCTCGATGGAAGTGATGCATCTGGGGTTGCGGCATTTGATGACGTTTTTGATCTGTTTGGGAAGTACCAGTTCCTTCTTCTCTACGATCTCACCGTTTTTGATGACGTTAACGGTGATGTTGTGGTCGATGAATGCCAGAACATCCAGATCCAGCATATTGATATCACATTCTACTTTCAGAATGTCCTTCTTGCCCATTTTTCCGCTACGGGCGTTTTTGATGATAGCAACGGTGCAGTCTAACTTATCCAGCTGAAGGTGCTCATAGATCGAGAGACTTTTTCCGGCTTTGATATGATCGAGGACGAAGCCCTCTTCGATTTTTCCTACATTTAACATAGTAATCTCCATTCTGCAGGCACAGAGTGCTGCGTATGTTAACTTTAATATACGAATTCATAAGACAATTTTGCGGTCAGATGCCGGAAAATTATGCCAGACCCAGCAAAGTCAGGATCAGAGCCATACGGACATAGACACCGAACTGTGCCTGTTTGAAATAGGCGGCTCTGGGATCGTCATCGATCTCCACGGAGATCTCATTGACTCTGGGAAGGGGATGCAGCACCAGCATATCGGGCTTCGCCAGTTCCATTTTTTCCGGGGTCAGTACATAGAAATCTTTCAGGCGGACGTAATCCTCTTCGTTGAAGAAACGTTCCTTCTGCACACGGGTCATGTATAAGAGATCCAACTCCGGCATCACATCTTCGAGACGGATAACTTCCTGGAAAGGAATGCCTTTCTCGCGGAGCATGTCGGTGACATAATCGGGAATTTTCAGTTCTTCGGGAGAGATGAAGATGAATTTGATACCTTCGTAGCGCACCAGTGCGTTGATCAGGGAGTGTACGGTACGACCGAATTTCAGGTCACCGCACAGACCGATGGTAAAATTATTCAGATCGCCGTGGAGGCTGCGGATGGTCTGCAGGTCCGTCAGGGTCTGGGTGGGATGCTGATGGCCACCGTCACCGGCATTGATCACGGGAATCAGGGATTTCTCTGCGGCTACCATGGGAGCACCTTCCTTGGGATGGCGCATAGCGCAGATGTCCGCATAGCAGGAGATGATGCGGATGGTATCGGATACACTTTCTCCCTTGGATGCAGAAGAGCAGGAAGCATCGGAGAAACCGATCACTCTGCCGCCTAAACGGGTCATGGCGGATTCAAAGCTTAAGCGTGTACGGGTGCTGGGCTCGTAGAAGCAGGTGGCGAGGATCTTGCCGTCACATTTGTGGGCGTATTTGGCGGGATCCTTCTCAATGTCGTCTGCCAGAGCGAACAGCTTGTCCAGTTCCTCAACAGAGAAGTCAAGTGGGTTCATCAAGTGTCTCATTTTTTCATTTCCTCGTTTCTGCGCTGCTATTTTCGTCACAGTGACCGTACGGAATAGGAAAATCCGTGCTCACTTGTGTATGCGACATCATAAGAATACAGCGCTTTTCTTATGATGCGGGTAGAAACAGGGCCTGCAGGAAGCGGACCACTGATACCCTGACCAGAAAAAAGTCGAAGAGGAAAAAACTCTTCGACTTTAAAATTACTGTTGATAAGATAACAGATCCGTTACGGCTTTCCGTTTGGGAGCAACGGGTGCTTCTGCGGGATAACCGATGGGGATCAGTGCGATCAGGTCCTGATTTTCAGGAATCTCAAGGAGATCAGCAGCTTCCTGCTGATCGAAAATACCCATGATCACGGTGCCAAGGCCCTGCTCGTAAGCAGCCAGGCAAAAGGCTTCGCTGGCAACACCGGCATCGAACATCTGCCATGCATCGCCTCTAGCGGTAGTGAAGGAGCCGTCTCTCTCGAAACCGCTTCTGCCCTTTATCACGGTTACTGCAACGACCATGGGAGCGTTCTCCATGATCTTACCATTACCCGGGAAGGAGGAAGTACATGCTGCCAGTTTCGCTTTCTTTTCGCCTTCCACAGCGATATAACGAACGATTTGCGTATGCTTCCAGCTGGGAGCATAAGAAGCTGTCTCTACGATCTGAGCCAGAAGCTCATGAGATACCGGCTGATCCGTATACTGACGGATACTTCTGCGGCCTGTGATACATTCTTTTGCGGTCATTGTTTATCCTCCTGTATTTTTGCATTTGTAATATAATAGCATTTCTGAAGGGTAGAATCAAGCAGGAAAAAGTGAAAAAATATATAAAATTTGTATGGCTATGACAGAAAGGTTTTGCATTCCCGAATAGGATATCATATAATGAGGCAAGGAGAACTATAACGAGGAAGCGGATCGTGTAAAAGCCGGTTCCACTGTACGTTACAGATGGCTGTGGGACATCGGACCAAGCAATAAAAGGAGGGCATTATGTCAGTAGAATTTGTGGAAAAGAAGCGCTGGTTATTTTTAGGATTACCTTTTACCTTTACCAAGTATGTGATCAAAGAGGATATGATCACTGTGGATACGGGTGTGTTCACCAAGGTAGAGAATGACTGCTATATGTACAAGGTACAGGATGTGGAGCATACGGCAAGTATCTGGGAGAGAATGGTAGGACTTGGCACCATTGTCTGTTATACCGGTGATACTACTCATCCCAAACTGTTGATCGAGCATATCCGTAACTCCAAGCAGATCAAGGAATTTATTTTGAAGGAATCAGAGGAAGCCAGATTGAAGCGCAGAACCGTGAACATGCTGGATATCGGTTCCGGAGAGCTCGGGGATATTGACGATATACAGTAATATTGAGAAACAAGTATACATGTGTATAAGAGACGGGACCTTCCGGGGTCCTGTTTTTTCGGGAGAAGAGATTTATGGAACTTGATATGACGAAGGGCAGTCCTTCTAAGCTGATCACAAAATTTATCATTCCTATTATCATAGGTAATATTTTCCAACAGTTATACAGCATGGTGGATACCATTATCGTGGGGCGGTTCGTAGGTGTGGATGCATTGGCGGCAGTAGGAGCCACCGGGTCGGTAAGCTTCCTGATCCTGGGATTTACGCAGGGATTGACCACCGGATTTACCGTGCTGACGGCACAGCGCTTCGGAGCAGGGGACCGGGAGGGCATGCGCAAAAGTATCGGAAGCGCTGTCATCCTGTCGGTGATCGTGACGATCGTGATGACAGCAGTCAGTATGGCCGGCATGGACAGTCTGCTTCGGGTGATGAATACTCCGGAAGATATTTTCGATATGACGAAGGAATACATTATGATCATCTGTGCGGGAATTGCCTGCAATGTATTGTATAACCTGTTGTCCAGTATCCTGCGTGCCATCGGCAACAGTGTGGTGCCGTTAGTATTGCTGGTGATCGCTTCGGTGACGAATATTGTCCTGGACTATGTACTGATCGTTTACGGTCATATGGGAGTGGGCGGCGCAGCTTATGCGACTATCATTTCCCAGGGATTATCCGGTGTACTGTGTCTGATTTATATTATTAAGAGCGTACCTACACTGCATATCCGTCCGGAGCATTGCAGACTGGAAAGTCAGTGTGTGAAAAATCAGCTGACCGTGGGAATTCCCATGGCACTGCAGTTTTCCATTACTGCTATCGGTACCATTCTGGTACAGGCAGCACTGAATCTGCTGGGTTCTATCGTGGTGGCATCTTATTCTGTCTCCTGCAAGGTGGAGCAGCTGGTGACGCAGCCCTTTGCCGCAATGGGTGTGACTATGGCAACTTACTGTGCGCAGAACCGCGGTATCAATGATCTGGACCGCATCCGGAAGGGCGTGAAAGCTGCCAATATCATGTCCGGTGTCTATGCGGTGCTTGTCTACGGACTGGTATATATAGCGCTTCCTTATATTGTACCGCTGTTCATCTCCGAACAGGTTGAGATGGTATGCGGCTACGCCAGAACGTATATTACGATCTGTGGCATGTTCTTCATTCCGCTGGGAATGATATTTATCTTCCGAAATGCGCTGCAGGGCTGTGGCTTTGGCTTCATGCCCATGATGGGCGGTGTGGTGGAACTGTTGAGCCGTGGTATCGTGGCTTTTGCGGCAGCGCATCTGATGAGTTATGTGGGTGTGTGCTTTGCCAATGCCTCAGCCTGGCTGACCGCAGGTATTTTCCTCTGGATCGCTTATCATTTCCTCATGAAGAAGATGGTGCGGGAAAAAAAGGTTCATGAGGAACGGATGCTGGCAGAAGCAATGCAGTAATGCTGTAAAACGGCTCAGGGCAGGATCTTTTCAAAAAACAGTCCTGCTAGGAACCACCAGGGAGCATAGTCCAGCCGGATGATCCGGTGGATGTGGAAACGGCTTTTGCCGTAATCCCAGGGGCAGAGACCATGCTTCCACAATAGGCGCCCACTGAGATATTCCACGGTGAAGATCATAGCCATATAGAACAGCCCGCGCCCGGGACGACTGATATGCAGGTGCGAAAATAGCCGTTTGAAGGGTGTAAGCAGGCAGGCGGAGCCGTAGATCGGGAACATCCACAGGGAAGTATTACCGGTAAGACGCAGATCCCTGCGCCGAAGGGAGTGTAGCGCTGTGAACAGGATCTCCATGCACCAGCCACACAGTCCGCACAGGAGAAAGCTCCTGCCGAAGGTTTTAAAAGAGTTTGCGATGGATTTTGTCATTTTCATGGACATAGTATATGAAATTTTCAACGTATGATACGGGAGAGATTGCTATGAACTATCAGGAAGCAATGGAATATATGGAAAAAGTGGGAACTTACGGCATCGTTCCGGGGCTGGACAGCATCCGGGAACTGTGCAGGAGACTGGGCAATCCGCAGGATGAATTAAAATTTGTGCATATTGCGGGAACCAACGGAAAAGGATCCACACTTGCCTATATTTCTAGTATCTTACAGGCTGCCGGATACCGTGTGGGAAAATATATATCACCTGTTATTATTGAATATTGTGAAAAAATCCAGATCGGAAAGCAGAAGATCACGCATAAGGATCTGTGTGAAGGACTGGAGATCATAAAAAAGCATTGTGATGCTATGGTAAGTGACGGCTTCCATCATCCGACGCCTTTTGAGATTGAGACGGCGTTGGCTTTTTGGTATTTCCGGGAAAAACAGTGTGATATCGTCGTACTGGAGACCGGTATGGGCGGCAGGGAGGATGCTACAAATCTGATCACGACCACGCAGGTGGCGGTACTGGCTTCCATCGGTATGGATCATATGAAATTCTTAGGTAACAGTCTGGAGGAGATTGCAGCACACAAGACCGGAATCTGTAAGCCGGGATGTCAGGTGGTCTCCATGCGGCAAAAGGAAGCGGCACAAAAGGTTGTGGAGCAGACGGCGGCAGCGCTTGGCTGTATACTGACCATCGCAGATGCGGCAAATGCAAAACATGTGAAATACGGACTGAAAAAGCAGACCTTCGATTATGGAAATTATAAAAAGCTGGAGATCACCCTTGCGGGGAAATTCCAGGTGGCAAATGCTGTGCTGGCGGTAGAAGCGGTGCAGGCTCTGGAAAAATGCGGTTACGAGATCAAAGAGACTGCCATTCGAAAAGGCCTGAGGGAGACTGTCTGGAACGGACGGCTGCAAATACTGGAAGAACACCCGTTATTTATAGTAGACGGTGCACATAACGAGGATGCAGCCGCAAAACTTGCGGATTCCATAGAATTCTATTTTACAAATACAAGAATTATCTATATAATGGGAATGTTAAAGGATAAGGAAGTGGACCGCGTGATCGCGCTGACAGAGAGGTATGCGGATCAGATTCTCACGGTGACACCTCCGGACAATCCCAGAGCCATGCATGCTTATGATCTGGCAACAGAGGTGGCAAAGGTACACCCCGATGTGACGGCGGTGGACAGCCTGGAAGAGGCAGTGGAGCTTAGTCACCTGCTGGCAGGACGGGATGATGTGATATTGTGCTTCGGCTCTCTCTCTTATCTGGGAAGAATCCTGAAGCTCATTGAGAAGAGACAGACAGCAGGGAATAAACGGAAAGCGAAGCGGTGAAAATGGTAGATCAGAAGAAAGTACAGGAAGCAATAAAGCTTTTACTGGAAGGAATCGGGGAAGATACCGATAGAGAGGGACTGAAGGAGACACCGGAACGGATCGGCAGGATGTATGAAGAGATCTGCGGTGGTATGGATCAGGATGCGGGAGAGCATCTGTCGAAGGTCTTCTCCGTAGACAATAACGAGATGGTACTGGAGAAGGATATTACCTTCTATTCTATGTGCGAGCATCATCTGATGCCTTTTTACGGCAAAGCTCATGTTGCGTATATCCCAAATGGCAAGGTTGTGGGTCTGAGTAAGCTTGCCAGGACTGTGGAGGTATATGCCAGAAGATTACAGATCCAGGAGCGGATGACGGCGCAGATCGCAGACGATATCATGAAATATCTGGCGCCTCAGGGAGTTATGGTAATGTTGGAAGCGGAGCATATGTGCATGACCATGCGCGGGATCAAAAAGCCCGGCAGCCAGACCGTTACCATGGTGACAAGGGGAGTCTTTGCGGAGAATAAGGAATTACAGGATAGATTTTTACAGCTGGTGAACCGGTAGAGATGATGAATAGAATTGATAAAATATTAAATCACGATTTGTTTTTATATCATTTAGGACGAAACAATGCGGCAGAAGCAGACAGACGCTTCTGCCGTCATGGTATGGTGCATTTTCTGGATGTAGCCAGGATCGGTACGATCATAGCACTGGAGGAAGGGCTTAAGATCGACCGGGAATGGATCTATGCGGCGGCATTGCTCCACGATTGTGGGAAACATGAGCAGTACGAGAATGGTACCCCGCATGAGCAGGCCAGTGCCCGGATCGCACCGGAGATTTTGAAAACTTGTGGATTCAATGATAAAGAAACGGATGTTATTGTAACGGCGATCTCCAGACATCGGGATCCTGAGGCGGCAAAGGAGAAGAATCTAAACGGCATCCTGTACCGGGCGGATAAGGCAAGCCGTGCCTGCTTTGCGTGCGATGCGGAGAAGGATTGCAACTGGAAAGATGGCAAGAAGAACCTGACAATTAAGTATTGAGAGGGAGATAACAAATGAAGATCGGCAACAGAGAGTTTCAGACTAAGGGACATACTTATGTAATGGGAATCCTGAATGTGACCCCGGATTCTTTTTCCGACGGAGGAAAGTGGAATGACAGAGACCGGGCATTGAAGCATGTGGAGGAAATGATCGCTGAGGGGATGGATATTGTGGATATCGGCGGAGAATCCACCAGACCGTGGGGTTATACCCTGTTATCTGATGAGGAGGAGATTGCCAGAGTCGTACCCATGATCGAGGCGGTGAAGGCAAATTTTGACATTCCCATTTCCCTGGACACCTACAAAAGCGGTGTGGCGGAGGCGGGAATCCGTGCGGGGGCTGATCTCATCAATGATATCTGGGGACTGAAATATGATAACCGTATGGCAGAGGTCATTGCGAAGAGCGGTCTGCCCTGCTGTCTGATGCATAACCGTAAAGAAGCGGATTATCGGGATTTCATGCAGGATGTGGCAGCGGATCTGGCGGACACGATCCATTTGGCGGAAGCGGCAGGCATCGCGGATGAGAAGATCATCTTAGACCCCGGCGTGGGCTTCGGCAAGACCTATCAGAACAATCTGGAGATCATCAACTGTCTGGAAGAACTGAATATGTTCGGTTATCCGTTGCTTTTAGGATGCAGCCGCAAATCCGTGATCGGACTGACCCTGGATCTGCCGGTGACAGAGAGAGTAGAGGGGACGCTTGTGACCACCATGTTCGGTGTGCAGAAGGGATGCATGTTTGTCCGTGTGCATGATGTGAAGGAAAATGTTCGCACCATTAAAATGTGTGAAGCCATTTTAAACAGCAGCAACTGATATTTTACGAAGAAGCGTTGGGAAAGGCGGAGTCGTCAAATGAAAAAAGGCACTTATGAGGACCAGATCCGTATCGAAGAATTGGAAGTATACGCGCATCACGGCGTATATCCGGAAGAAAATGAAAAAGGACAGCATTTTTATGTGAATGTCACGTTGTATACGAATACCCGTCCGGCAGGACTGGCGGATGACTTAAGTCTCTCCACCAATTACGGAGAGGTCTGTCAGTTTATCACGGAGTTCATGCAGCAGCATACTTTTCAACTGATCGAAACGGTGGCGGAGCGGACTGCTTACGAAGTATTACAGCATTTTCCGCTGGTACAGGGACTGGATCTGGAGATCCGCAAGCCCGAAGCTCCGATTCCGTTACCCTTTGGCAGTGTATCTGTGGCAATTCACAGGGAATGGCATGAAGCCTATATTGCCGTGGGTTCCAATATGGGAGACAGCAGAGAGCATATCGCGCAGGCTTTGGAACAGCTTCGGAAAAACAAAGACATCAGAGTGGAAAAGGTGTCGGAGCTGTTGGAGACACTGCCTTATGGCGTCGTAGAGCAGGATAATTTCGTAAATGGAATGTTTGAGATCCGGACGCTGCTTGCACCGGAAGAATTATTACAGGAGCTGCACCGTATTGAGCAGATGGAAGGAAGGGAACGCAAGCTCCACTGGGGCCCCCGGACACTGGATCTGGATATTATCTTCTATGATGATCTGGTGTATGCTTCCGAGGATCTGGTGATTCCGCATATAGATATGGAAAATCGTTATTTTGTACTGAAGCCCTTGAGCGAATTGGCACCGAATTTCCGTCATCCCATTACGCACAAGACCGTAACACAGATGTTGTCGGAGCTCCCTGTGGATCTTACGGAAGGAAACGAAGCGTAAAACGGGCACAGAGACCGATGAACAGACCGGTCACCAGACCGCTTAACAGTAAAAACGGCAGATAGACCAGCACGGCGGGAACGGAAGTCAGTAAAAACGCAACACCGATCTGTCCCAGATTATGAAAAACAGCACCGGTCATACTTGCAAGGAACAGATAATGTCCATGCAACAGCCGCTTTACAAATACCATTGCCAACAGGCAAAGGAGACCACCGGAGAGACTGTACAGGAGACTGATGGCCTGACCGAAGAACAGGGTCGCTAAAAGAATCCGCACCAGAAGCACGAAAAAAGCGTCTTTTGCGGAAAATTTCCATAGAACAACAAACGTTATTATATTAGCCAGCCCCAACTTAATGCCCGGGATCGGAACAATGGGGGGCAGAGCACTTTCCACGGCATACAATGCCAGCGCAATGGCAGAGAGCAGGGAAAGCGTCGTCAGTTTTTTTGTATTTACAGGTGGTTTCATAAAAATCTCCATGCCTTTCGTGATTCGTAAACGCTGTGCAGGTAAAATAATATTTTATCAATAGGTCACGCCGTCCGGGACGAGCGTGGTGTCATCCAAAAAGACAGCCTCTTCCCTGACCCGGATCACCAGCCGGTTGGGCAGACAGGTGATGGGAAGCAGGGAGGTGTTGATAAATCCCTGATGCACACAGATCTGATCCGGACAAGTGGCAGAGATCATAGCGATGCTGCCCGGACGGACGCAGACAGTGTTCGAGGCACCGTTCGCTCCCGGAACTTCAAAGGTATATTCGTCAGTCACTGTGTCCAGGCGGATGGTCTGCAGTAATTCACCGCTTTGATAAATGTCAGCATAGAGCGCCTGGCCGTTTCCGGTGGAACTGTGGGAGACCGCATAGATCCGGATTCCGCAAAGTATGGCTATTACCAGCAGAACTGCTGCAAGGAGAACTGCTTTTTTTCGATCATTCATGGAAGCATTCATAGGAATAAGGAACTCCTTTCGATGAGAACAGTATAGCAAAAGGAATGTAAAAAATGAAGAAATATTTGAAAACGCCCCGGGCGGTGCGCCTGGCAACACTTTTTGCAATGATCCCGACGCTTTTTCTGGGAGGCTGCGGACAGCAGACCAAATGCGAAAAAAGCATAGATACCGCCATGGGAACCGTGATCTCCCAGACCGTTTACGTGACCGGAAATTCCAAGGCTGCAACGAACGGAAAAACAGATGATAAGATAACGGACGTTGTTTTGCGGAAATTAAACGAACTGGAACAGCAGGAACTTTCCTGGCGGTTGGATAGTGCGGAAGTGGCGCAGATCAATGCAGCCGCCGGAAAAGGGCAGATGCAGGTATCCGCTGCGATGGCAGGCTGGCTGGAACGGTGCCTGCAGATTTCGGAACAGACAGGTGGTGCTTTTGATGTGAGCATCGGTAAGCTCAGTCGCCTGTGGGACATTGATACCTGGGCGGCAGCGGATGATCCGCAGGACTATGAACTTCCGGGGCGGGAGGAAATAGAACAGGCATGCGCTTTGGCAGGCTGGAAGCAGATGATATTGGAACAGCGGATGAACAGTACAGTGGTGAGTATTCCGGCGGGAATGCAGTTGGACCTCGGAGCAGTGGGAAAAGGGGTGGCACTGGATGAGATCCGGAAGATCCTGGAGGAATATCCGGAGGTAAGCGGAGCCGTGATCTCTGTGGGTGGCAGCATTTTAACCTACGGAAATAAGCCGGAGGGCGGCACCTGGCAGATTGCGGTGACAGATCCGCTGGAGCCTTCGCAAAGTGTAGGAGTGCTGACGCTGGATGGCGGGTACTGTGTATCCACTTCTGGAGATTATGAGCGGTACGTGGAAGTGGATGGTGTCAGATATCATCATATATTGGATCCCCGGACCGGCTCCCCAGCGCGCAGCGATGTGGCGGGAGTTACCATCGTGACAAAGGACGGATTTTTAAGTGATGCGCTGTCTACCGCCTGCTTTGTATTGGGATCGGAGGAAGGACAGAAACTCCTGGAAAAATACGATGCGGAAGGACTGTTCATCGACCATGCGGGGACGATTACCATGACAGAGGGGATGCAGCAATATTTCCATTTGTCGAATTCACAGAAATAGTGTATAGTAAATATAGTCAACCGTAGATAACAGCAGGTGCGGCAGGCATCCGCTGATACAGCAATGATAATGGAGATTACGATGGAAGAGAAGAATAGTTATCTCTCCGCTGATCCGGAGACCATAAGACAGATCGATGAGAAGATGCCGCCGGAAGAGGAACTTCAGGATCTGGCAGAGTTTTTCAAAGTGTTTGGAGATGCAACGAGATTAAAAATTTTGTCGGTACTGTTGTGCTCTGAGATGTGTGTGTATGATATTGCCACGCTGCTGGGCATGTCTCAGTCTGCTATTTCTCATCAGCTGCGGGTATTGAAGCAGATGGATCTGGTGAAAAACCGCAGAGATGGCAAGACGATTTTTTATGCGTTGGCAGATGACCATATCATCACGATCCTGAATCAGGGTCTGAATCATATCGAAGAAGGCTGAAAATAATTTGCAACAGGAACGAAAAATAAGAGCCGCAGGCGGAATGTCTGCGGCTCTTGCTGTCCGGTAATACAATTATTTTTTGAATGCGTTCAGTGCAGCTTCCCTGGCACCATCGAATCCACTGTAACTCTGACTTCCGAGCGGAGAATGATACCAGGTGGAAGTCTCTCCGAACATCTGGAAATAAACATACTGGGAAGTCATATGGATGGCAGTATAATTGCCCTCTGCAATGACCCAGGAATCACTGCCATCATCCCGCATGCATTTCAGGCATGCCTCTCCGCCGTTCACCTGATAGTATACATAGCCGTATCCTACATTGAAGCAGTCGATCCGCTCTTCGGTCAGGACTTCCACCTCATTCCGGGACAAAGAGTAGCGGCAGAGTCTGTAATTATTTTCCACATCCATATAGTAGATATAGTCACCCTGTGCAATAGGGTACCACAGATTGCCGTTCCATAGAGTGGAGATGCTGTCCGTCGAGGTATTCAGCGCATAGAGATAATGATTTTCCTGAGTACCGTTGTAATAGATGGTACCGTTCACGGCACAGGCGGGATTGATCTCGTAATCTGCCAGATCCGTTTTGTCGGATTTGTCGATGCCCATGCGGTAAAATAAAGGTCCGTTATCGCCTGAGGTCATGATGTAGAGGTTACTTCCCACCAACTGGGCGGAAACGATGAGATCTCTGGTAAGTCCGGTCACATCCGTACCGTTTAATTTACAGCGGTTAAAGGAACGAACGGTACGCAGGGCACCGATACCGGCATCCCCGGAAGCTCCGGTCTGGTAGTAGTAAAGATATTTTCCCCCGGCCAGAATATTTTTCACGGAAGCATTGCCCAGTTTTTTGATATTCTGCTCCGAAGGATCCATGGAGTATAGGGTGTTGCTGTCGTAAGCATTGGCAAAATACACCGTTCCGTCGTACTCACAGAAGTAACCGGAATTGTTCAGATTGCCCGCGGTATTGCCTACCGTCTCCGGGGGATTGTCGGGGATCCGGTCGCCCACGATGGCAAGTGCGCCAACGATGAGTACGAACAGAAGAAAAGGAATTAAAATGAACAAGGCTTTTTTATCTTTCATGTGTTAACCTTCTTTCCAACAAGATGGAATGTAAAGTTTGTGTAATATCTAATATTATACCGTGCTTCTTGCTTGCGAACAAGGTGAAATTGATATAGAATGTAACTATTCTGAATAGTTACATTTGGAATCAGCGGATTCCGAATGTTTGAGAATTGCGAGAGCTGCATTGCAGCGGAGCAATTCGCAGATATCAGTTAAGTTAAGGAGAACAGCATGGATTTATCACAGTTAAGACAACAGATCGACACCATTGACAGACAGATCGTAAATCTCTATGAGGAGCGCATGGATGTCAGCAGACAGGTGGCGGAATATAAAATAGAGACGGGGAAAAAAGTATTCGACAAGCAGCGTGAGCAGGAGAAGATCGCCGGTGTCAAGGCACTGACCCACAACGATTTCAACAGCCATGGCGTGGAAGAACTGTTTGAACAGATCATGTCCATGAGCCGGAAGCTTCAGTACCAGCTGTTAGCCGCCCACGGAAGTGAGGGAAGGCTTCCTTTTATCGGCGTGGAAGAACTGGAAACCGACTGTGCCAGAGTGGTCTACCAGGGAGCGGAGGGATCTTATTCCCAGGCTGCCATGCGCAGATTTTTCGGGGAAAATGTCAATGCCTTTCATGTGGAAACTTTCCGGGATGCCATGAGTGCCATTGATGAAGGCAGCGCGGATTTCGCGGTACTTCCCATTGAGAATTCCACCGCCGGAATCGTGAATGAGATCTATGATCTGCTGGTAGAATTCGAGAATTATATCGTAGGAGAGCAGGTCATTCCCATTGAGCATTGTCTGCTGGCACTGCCCGGGACGAAGATGGAAGAGATCAAAAGAGTCTATTCCCATCCCCAGTCCCTGATGCAGAGTGCCAGATATCTGGCGGAGCATGACTGGCAGCAGATCAGTATGCAGAACAATGCTTTCGCAGCGTTAAAAGTAGCGAAGGAAAAGGATAAAACCCAGGCAGCCATCGCCAGTGAATACGCGGGAGAGACCTACGGACTGGAAATTCTGAAAAAAGGGATCAATGATTCCGACAGCAATTCCACCCGTTTCATCATTGTGACGAACCAGAAGATCTTCCGTAAAAATGCCAACAAGATCAGTCTGTGCCTGGAGATTCCCCACGAGAGCGGATCCCTGTATCACATTCTGTCCCATTTTATTTACAACAATCTGAACATGACCAAGATCGAGAGCCGCCCCATTCCCGACCGGAACTGGGAGTATCGTTTCTTCATCGATTTTGAGGGGAACCTTGCGGACAGCGCAGTGAAAAACGCACTGCGGGGACTTCGGGAAGAAGCCCGCAGCATGAAGATCCTGGGCAATTACTAAGTATTACGTATACAAGCATCCGACGACCATTCGATAATCGTTACATGGCTCTGAACAGTGAAAACATTAGACAAGAAGGTTAGACATATGAGAGAAAAAGAACTGATCGTATATCGTGATTTTGAGGATGGGGAACTACTGTATGACATGGCATTTCTCATGTCCCATTACGATGATGAATATTACAATACAGAGGACATGGCGGCACTGTTTTACGAGTGCATCCATGACCTGATCGACCTGGCGGGTAATTACGGATTTCATGGGAATCTGTGGCATTGTTACCTGGCAAATCTCCTGGTGAACAACGAGAACAGCTACAGCTGCGGCTGTGAGATCCGCGGAGAGATTGCCGGCTCCATCAACGATGCGGCGCTGCATGATATCTGCATTTTCAAGGAATTCTATGATTTTGATTTTGCTCCCATGATGGAGATACTTAAGGTACCGGAATTTTCCTTAATAGAAAATTATGCCAGCAGCATGCAGGAGAGCAAGGTTTATAATAAACGGATCTGCGCCAGAATCTGTGAGCTGGCGGAGAAGTTCTGCGCAGACGGAACCGCAGAAGATATGAAATCCACACTGACCCAGTTCTATAAAGAATACGGTGTCGGTAAATTTGGCCTGCACAAGTCTTTCCGTATCACCCATGATGAGGAAGGAGTACATATCGTTCCGATTTTAAATATTGCCCATGTGAAGCTGGATGATCTGGTAGGCTACGAGCTTCCCAAGAAAAAGCTGGTGGATAACACCGAGGCATTTGTGAATGGGAAAAAGGCCAACAACTGTCTGCTGTTCGGCGATGCGGGCACCGGTAAATCCTCAAGCATCAAAGCGATTGCCAATGAATATTATGACAGGGGACTGCGGATCATCGAGGTCTACAAGCATCAGTTCCAGGATCTGAATACGGTCATCAGTCAGATCAAGAACCGCAATTATAAATTCATTATTTACATGGATGACTTAAGCTTTGAAGAATTTGAGATCGAGTACAAATACCTCAAGGCAGTCATCGAGGGCGGACTGGAGAAAAAGCCGGAGAATGTTCTGATCTATGCGACATCCAACCGTCGTCATCTCATCCGTGAGAATTACAGCGACAAGGAAGAGACCCGTGAGGATATGCACACCAGCGATACCGTACAGGAGAAGCTGTCGCTGGTATATCGTTTCGGCGTGACTATTTACTTCGGTGCTCCCAATAAAAAGGAATTCCAAAATATCGTAAAGACACTGGCGGAGCGTTATCATGTGGAGATGCCGGAAGAGGAGCTTTTACAGGAGGCTAATAAATGGGAACTGTCCCACGGCGGATTGTCCGGAAGAAGTGCCCAGCAGTTCATTGATTACCTGTTAGGAAAGTGAGGAACCCTATGAGCGTAAAAACTTTCGCTGCCATCGATGTGGGCAGTTTCGAACTCACCATGAAAATATTTGATTTTTCGGGGAAAAATACCATGCGGGAGATCGACTGTATCCGTCAGAGAATTGATCTGGGATCGGATACCTATGCCAATGGGAAGATCAGCAATGAAAAAATGGATGATCTGTGTCATACCCTGAAAGAATTCGCACAGATCATGGAATCTTATAAAGTGATCGCTTATAAGGCATACGGCACCAGTGCCATCCGTGAGACGGAGAATACCCTGATCCTGCAGGATCAGATAGAGCAGCGCACCGGTATCCGGGTAGAGATCTTAAGCAATTCCGAGCAGAGATTCCTGGATTACAAGTCGATTGCATCCAAAGGGGAGACGTTCCGCAGGATCATCGAAGAGAAGACGGCGATTCTGGATATTGGGGGCGGAAGTATTCAGATTTCCCTGTTTGACAAGGATACTCTGGTATCGACCCAAAACTTACGCCTTGGTGTATTGCGTTTACAGGAGCTGTTGAATCATCTGAATGCGGGCAGTACCCAGATGGAGCAGCTGGTGGACGAACTGGCTACGGCACAGCTGGATGATTATAAAAAGCTGTATCTTAAGGATCGTGAGATCAAAAATATCATTATTGTGGATGATTATCTGTCACCCTGGGCAGTGCGGAAGGCACATGAGCGGGGAGACGGAAATGCCATGGTGGACAGTAATGCGTTTTACCAGCTGATGGAGGCACTTCGGACCAGGGGAACCACGGAGCTTGCAAAGCGGATGGATATTGCGGAGGAAAAAGTCCCTCTTGTGTATATCAGTACGGTCCTGACCAAACGCATTGCCGAGCTGATGGGAGCGGAGCTGATCTGGGCACCGGGTGTCACATTGTGCGATGGTATCGCTTATGAATATGCGGAGCAGAATAAATTACTCCGGGGAGAGCATGATTTTGCGGAGGATATTATTGCCTGCGCTATGAATATCAGCAAACGCTACAACGGCAGTACCAGGAGAGCGGATACCCTGGAACATATCACAACCACGATTTTTGACAGTATGAAAAAGGTCCACGGCATGGGCCAGAGAGAGCGTTTGTATCTGCGTCTGGCTGCAATTTTGCATGACTGTGGAAAATATATCAGCATGATCAATATCGGAGAAGCGTCCTATGATATTATCATGGCGACGGAGATGATCGGACTTTCCCATATGGAGCGTGAGATCGTAGCTAATGTGGTGCGTTTTAATCACAGTAATTTCGTGTATTACGGGCAGGCACAGGATCGTCCCCAGGGACTGGATAAGGAGAGCTATTTAACGGTAGCGAAACTGACAGCTATATTACGACTGGCCAACAGCCTGGACCGCAGCCACAAACAGAAAATGAAGGGTGTGAAGGCCGTACTGCAGGATAACGAACTGATCCTGAAAATAGATACCCAGGAAGATATTACTCTGGAAAGAGGATTCTTCCAGACGAATACAGAATTTTTCAAAGAAGTATACAGCATCACACCGGTGATCCGGCAGAAGAAGAAATTTTAAGGGAGGCAGCAGGACGATATGGAAATCAATTTCAGTGATCCCAAGTATTATACCAACCGGGAACTCAGCTGGGTGCTTTTTGACCACAGAGTGTTGAATGAAGCCAGGGATAAAAACATCCCTCTGTTTGAACGGTTGAAATTTTTAAGTATTACAGCATCTAACCTGGATGAATTTTTCATGATCCGGGTGGCATCCTTAAAGGATATGGAAAATGCAGGCTATACCAAAAAGGATATCGCCGGCATGACTCCCACAGAGCAGCTAAAAGCACTGCATGTGGCGATCCATGAACTGGTGGATCTGCAATATTCCACTTATAACCGTTCCTTACTCCCTCTTCTGGAAAAAAACGGTCTGCATATCATCAGAGAGCATGAACAGCTGACGGCGGAGGAAGCTGCGTATGTGGATCAGTATTTTCAGGAAAATGTGTATCCCGTACTGACCCCCATGGCAGTGGATTCTTCCAGACCGTTTCCTCTGATCCGCAACAAGTCTCTGAACATTGGAGCCATGGTGCGGAAGAAAAACAGCGACGAGGAACTGGAATTCGCCACCGTACAGGTACCAAGCGTCTTAAGCCGTGTAGTGCGGATCCCGTCCAAGGGCAAGACCTGCAAGATCATTCTGTTAGAAGAGATCATCGAACGGAACATGGATAAACTGTTCCTGAATTATGATATTGTCTGTGCACATCCTTTCCGGATCATGCGTAATGCGGACTTAAGCATTGACGAGGATGAGGCAGCAGATCTGTTAAAAGAGATCGAGAAGCAGTTAAAGAAGCGTCAGTGGGGCGAAGCCATCCGCCTGGAAGTGGAAAGCGGCATGGATAAACGACTGCTGAAGATCATAAAAAAGGAACTCAACATTGAGACACAGAATATCTATGAGATCGACGGCCCCTTAGATCTGACGGTACTGATGAAAATCTACGGATTGGATGGTTTTGACCATTTAAAGACGCCGAAGTATGAACCTCAGCAGTCGCCGGCACTTCCCGCAGGCTGTAATATTTTTGAGGAGATCCGCAAGGGTGATATTCTGTTACATCATCCGTTCCAGAGCTTTACGCCGGTGGTGGATTTCATCCGTCAGGCGGCGAGAGACCCGGAAGTACTGGCCATCAAACAGACGTTGTATCGTGTCAGCGGCAATTCTCCGATCATAGCGGCACTGGCACAGGCGGCGGAGAACGGTAAGCAGGTTACAGTTCTGGTGGAACTGAAAGCCCGTTTCGATGAAGAGAATAATATTGTCTGGGCGAGAATGCTGGAAAAGGCAGGCTGTCACGTTATTTACGGACTGGTGGGATTAAAGACCCATTCCAAGATCACACTTGTGGTCCGCAGAGAAGAGGACGGCATCCGCAGATATGTTCATCTGGGCACCGGTAACTATAATGATGCTACGGCAAAGCTGTATACGGATGTGGGAATGTTGACCTGTGCGGAACGCATCGGAGAGGATGCCACGGCAGTGTTCAACATGCTGTCCGGTTATTCCGAGCCGTTGTTCTGGAACAAACTGGCATTGGCACCGTTATGGCTGAAGGATAAGTTCCTGCATCTGATCGAGCGGGAGAAAAATTATGCGCTGGAGGGCAAGAATGCCCATATCATTGCGAAAATGAACTCTCTCTGCGACAAGGATATTATCCGTGCTCTGTATGAGGCAAGTGCGGCAGGCGTGAAGATCGAACTGATCGTTCGAGGTATCTGCTGCCTGAAGGTGGGTATCCCGGGTGTCAGCGAGAATATCAGTGTCCGCTCCATCGTCGGTAATTTCCTGGAGCACAGCCGCATTTTCTATTTTGCAAATGATGATCATTATGAGATCTACTGTGGAAGTGCCGACTGGATGCCCCGTAATCTGGAGCGTCGTGTGGAGATCCTCTTCCCGGTAGATCGCCCGGAGCTGAAGGAGGAATTGCTACATATCCTGAACAGTCAGCTGAAGGATAATGTGAAGGCTTCGATCTTACAGCCGGATGGCAGCTATGAGAAGCAGGACAAGAGAGGAAAGCAGCTGTTCAACTCTCAGGATGCTTTCTGCCTGGAGGCCATTCAAAAAGCAAAGGAGGCTGCGGGAGAGTCTGCCATCGAAAGCAGAACTTTCATCCCGGAGACACATCATGAATAAGAAGATCATACTGGCATCCGCCTCCCCCAGGAGGCGGGAGCTTCTGACACAGATCGGACTGGATTTCGATGTAGTGGTCAGCGAGACCGAGGAAAAGATCACATCCACAGAGCCTGCGAAAGTGGTGGAAGAACTGTCAGCGCAGAAGGCGGAAGCGGTGTGGGAGAAGCTTGCGGTAAGTGGTGTCTGCGATCCGGAACAGACAAGTGGAGAAGCTACTATAACAGATATCATTGTGCTGGGAGCCGATACCGTGGTCGCCTGCGATGGTAAGATCCTGGGTAAGCCTGCGGATACGGAAGCTGCGGCAGCCATGCTTACTATGCTGCAGGGCAGAGGACATGAGGTATACACAGGCGTGACGATCCTCTATGAGGAAAACGGTGAGAGGAAGACGCTGACTTTCCATGAGAAGACCACAGTGCATTTTTATCCTATGACCGATGCACAGATCCAGGAATATGTGGCTACCGGGGATCCGATGGACAAGGCGGGGGCCTATGGCATTCAAGGATTCTGCGCCAGATATATCCGCGGTATCGAAGGCGATTACAATAATGTGGTAGGGCTTCCCGTGGGAAGAGTCTATCAGGAACTGCATGGATTGAGATTAGTGTAGGAGAACAGAATGAAGAAAGCAGTAATTTTTGATCTGGATGGAACCTTATCCGATTCTATCATGAGCATGAAATACAGCGGAGACAAGACCATGGCGGAATTTGGCTATGGACCCTTCTCTGTACAGGATTATAAATATTTTGTGGGAGACGGTGCCGCCAATCTGGTAAAGCGGGCACTGATCAAGGGTGGCGATACGGAACTTACCCATTTTGAGGCAGCCTATGCCAGATACAGGGAGATCTTCCAGGCAAACTGTATGTATCAGGTGAAACCCTATGAAGGAATCCCCAAGCTGCTGGAAGAGTTGAAAAAACGTGGTATGAAGATCGCGGTACTTTCCAACAAGCCCCACCATGCCACCTTGGATGTCATCGAGAGCCTGTTTGGCAAGGACTATTTTGATGTGGTGCAGGGACAGGTGGACGGCGTGCCCATCAAACCCGATCCCGCCGGAGTCTTCCGGATCTTAGACCGGTTCGGTTTCACCGCAGACGAAGTGCTCTACATGGGAGACACCGCCACAGATATGAAGACCGGCAAGGCGGCAGGCGCCTTCACCGTAGGCGTCCTCTGGGGCTTCCGTGACCGTGCGGAATTGGAAGAAAGCCACGCGGACGCCATTATCGCACAGCCGCTGGAATTGTTGAAATATTGCTAGTAACGCTCAATTTATATCCATATCGAATTACTAATTGACGTAACTACATATCCATATTATGATGAGAATAAATAAGACATTTTCGTAAGAATTTGGAGGTAATAGTATGCGTGAATATGATGATGCGGTACTGGAATGCTTCCTGGATAAACAGCTCCAGCTTTTTCCGGAAGCCGTGGCAGAGACTCTGGATGAAGCAGAAGATTTTCTGGAAGAATGCATGGCAGTCGTGGTAGATTCCGTGGATGATGTCATCGAGTATTTCGATGAAGCCGGCATGGACGTGGACGGCGCTGTGGATGATGAGATTCTGGAAGCCGATGAAGTCTTCGATATCGGAGACGGCAGATATCTGATCGTGGAAGCATAAGGCATGATTATTGGATCGGTATGCTACATATGCGATTTGTTATAAAACAGTGGAATGAACCGGAGCTCTCTGACATATATATGTTGGAGGGCTTCTATTTTTCTCTTCCCCATTCGCCGCGAATGCGTTATAATGAACTGATGGACTTTTACAGAAAGTACAGAAAGGTATGGTAGGAAAATGTTAGAAGGAAAAAAATGTCTGGTCATCGGCTCCGGCGTCAGCGGGATCGGTGCAGCAGTATTATTGGAGAAAAACCATGCAGACGTGGTTCTGTATGACAGCAGTGATAAATTGACAGGGGAAGATCTGAAGGCAAAGCTCCCGGAGGGAAGCCGGGCGGCCTGCATCGCCGGAGAACTTCCTGAAAATGTGGAGCTGAGTATTCAGGCAGCAGTATTAAGCCCCGGAGTACCTACGGATATTCCGCTGGTGAATCGTATGAGAGACAGAGGCGTTCAGATTCTGGGAGAGATTGAACTGGGATTCCTTGCGGAGCAGGGCAGAGTGATCGCCATTACCGGCACCAATGGTAAGACGACGACCACCACACTCATCGGTGAGATCATGAAGGCACACTTCGGTAAGGATAAGACTTTCGTGGTGGGTAACATCGGTAATCCCTATACCCTGGAAGCGGATAAGACTTCGAAGGACAGTGTTACTGTGGGAGAGATCAGTTCTTTCCAGTTAGAGACCATACATACATTCCATCCGGTGGTATCGGCGATCCTGAATATCACACCGGATCACCTGAACAGACATCATACCATGGAAGCCTATGTGGCAGCTAAGGAAGCAGTGGCTTCCCAGCAGACGAAGGCAGATATCTGCGTACTGAATTATGACAATGATTACACCAGAGACTTCGCAGGAAGATGCCCTGCCACTCCGGTATTGTTTTCCTCCCATCAGGAACTGGAAAACGGTTATTTCCTGCGGGGTGACAAGATCATCAAGAGCGTAAACGGCGAAGAGCACGAGCTGATGGATATTCATAAAGACATGAATCTGGTAGGCCTGTGCAATGTGGAAAATGTTATGGCAGCCATTGCCATCGCAGAGGGTATGCAGGTACCCATGGAGACGATCCTTACGGTGATCCGCGGTTTCCACGCAGTGGAGCACAGAATTGAGTTCGTAGCCACCAAGGGCGGTGTGGATTATTACAACGATTCCAAGGGAACCAATCCCGATGCCGCTATTCAGGGCATCAAAGCCATGAGCAGGCCTACGGTTCTCATCGGCGGAGGTTATGACAAGCAGAGCGAATATGACGAGTGGATCGACAGCTTTGACGGCAAGGTAAAATGCCTCGTCCTCATCGGACAGACCAGAGAGAAGATTGCCGAGTGTGCCAGAAAGCATGGCTTCGATAAGATCCGTTTCGCGGATACTTATGAGGAATGCCTGAAGCTGTGTACCGCACTGGCAGAACCGGGAGATGCGGTTCTTCTGTCTCCGGCCTGTGCAAGCTGGGGCATGTTCCCGAACTATGAGGTCAGAGGACAGCTTTTCAAGGAATATGTCCGTGGACTGGCAGATTAAAAAGTAATAAAAAGCAATAATGTTATAGAAAATAGAAATAAGGAGTAAAAGCAGGCATGGCAGAAGCTCGCAGAAGGCGTAAAAAGAAACAACAATCGGAATACTTTTTTGACTACAGCCTGCTTTTTATTGTGCTGTTTTTACTGGGCTTTGGTCTGATCATGATCTATTCCGCCAGCTCCTATGAGGCTTATGATACCTATGGAGATGCAGCCTTTTATATGAAGAAACAGCTGGTTGCCAATATCATCGGTCTGGTGGGAATGATCATCATTGCTAATATCCCGTATCATTTCTGGGAACGGTTCGCTATGCTGGGATATGTGGTGTCGATGATCCTGATCTTCCTGGTGAAGACTCCACTCGGCATCAGCTCCCACGGTGCTACAAGATGGATCGGTATTCCCCATACGGGCTTCAATCTGCAGCCGGCTGAGGTAGCCAAATTGTGTATGATCCTGTTCCTGGCAAGTCTGGTGTGCAAGATGGGAAAAAGCGTGCGTACCATGAAAGGCTTTTTCATTATGATGGGCGCACCACTGCCGATCGCAGCATGTGTATATCTCATTACGGATAACTTAAGTTCTGCCATCATTATTATGGGTATTGCGGTGCTGATGGTATTTGTGGCAAGTCCCGATTACAAAAAATTCGTCATCATGGGTTTAAGCGTGGTGGCAACAGCGGCATTGCTGGTATTTGTGGTAGTACAGATGGGAGATAAGATCGGTGGCAAGTTCCGTCTGGCGAGAATCCAGGCGTGGCTGAACCCGGAAAGTCAGGCACAGGATAAAGGCTTCCAGACCCTGCAGGCACTGTATGCCATTGGAAGCGGTGGCATCTGGGGCAAGGGACTGGGGCAGAGTATGCAGAAGTTAAGCTTCCTGCCCGAGGCACAGAACGACATGATCTTCTCCATTATCTGCGAGGAACTGGGATTGTTCGGAGCGGTTGCCATTATTCTCATGTTCATTATGCTGTTGTGGCGGATGATGGTCATTGCCAACAATGCACCGGATCTGTTCGGCGCCATGCTGGTAGTGGGGGTTATGGGACACATCGCGATCCAGGCGATCCTGAACATTGCGGTTGTGACCAACTCCATTCCGAATACCGGAATCTCCCTGCCGTTTATCAGTTACGGTGGTTCTTCGGCGCTGTTCCTTTTGGCGGAGATCGGGCTGGTCTTAAGTGTGGCCCGGAGGATCCAGTTAAAAGAACTATAGAAGACATGGTACGAAACCGCATCCCGGGGCATAAGATAAGAATATCTTATGTAATGGGGATGGTGCTGTATGAAGGGAATCCGCATACAGGGCGGCATGCCGCTACAGGGAAAGGTACGCATACAAGGGTCTAAAAATGCCGCACTCCCGATTTTGGCAGCAACGCTTCTTACCAATGAAGTATCATATATTCAGAATTGCCCGAGGATCGAGGATGTGCATCGGTTCGTACATCTGTTACGGGAACTGGGATGTATGGTACACTGGCAGGAGAATGGGATCCGGGTACAGCCGGGAGGCAGAGATGACCTGCCCTGCGAGAGAGCAGAGGCAAGAAGAATGCGCGGAGAAGCCATTACCGGTATGCGCTCATCGCTGTGTCTGCTGGGAGCATTGCTCGGCAAATGCGGTTATGTGACCATGGAACATCCGGGAGGATGTGTCATCGGCGACAGACCCATTGATCTGCATATTCATGCACTGGAACAGATGGGTGTTGAATTCCTCGAAGAGGACGGACTTTTGTCCGCACGGGCAAAAAATCTGCACGGTGCCCAGATTACACTGAAGTTCCCAAGCGTTGGCGCCACGGAGAATATTTTACTGGCAGCGGTAAAAGCCACCGGAGATACTGTGATCACCGGTGCAGCCAGAGAGCCGGAAGTGATTGCACTTTGTGAATTTCTGACGGCATGTGGGGCTTCGATCGAAGGGATAGGAAGTCCGGAACTTATCATCCATGGCGGCGGAGATCTTCACGGAACCCGGTATACAGTTCCGACGGACCGGATCGTGGCAGGAACGTATCTGTTTGGCTGTATCGGCTGCGGCGGGAGTGTACTGTTAAATCAGGCACCCTGGAGCCAGATGGAAGCAGTGACTGTGGCTGCGGAGAGAATGGGGGCACAATGTACCGTCTCCGAAGAGGGATTGTTCGTACAGGCACCGGTGAGACCCAAGAGTATCGGGCATCTGCAGACCGGACCGTACCCGGAATTCCCCACAGATCTGCAGTCGGCAGCGATGGCGGTACTGACCATGGCAGAGGGAATCAGTTATATTGAAGAGAATATTTTCGAGAACCGTTTTCGAATTGCAGAACCCTTAAACCTTATGGGTGCACAGATTGTCTTAAAAGACGGACAGCACGCGGTGATCACCGGAGTGGAACACCTTCATGGAGAGCAGCTGGACGCCTGTGAACTTCGCGGTGGGGCAGCACTGGTTTTAGCAGGACTTGCGGCGGAGGGTGAGAGCTTCGTGACGGGACAGCATTTTATAGAACGCGGATATGAAAATATCTGTAGAGATTTCAGAGAATTAGGAGCACGTATTACCAGTGTATAGAGACCGAAGTACCGTTATCAGAAAAATAGTGATCATAAGCGCTTTGCTGCTAATACTGGGCGGAGGCATTTTCGCATTGCACTCCGTATATACAGTCCGTACTGTATATGTGGAGGGCAATGTGCATTATACAGAGGATGAGATCAAAGAGATCGTGATGTCGGGACCGCTGGGGAATAATTCCCTGTATCTGTCGCTGAAGTACCGTGACAGAGGAATTCAGGATGTTCCCTTTGTGGATGTCATGAACGTATCGATTCTGGCTCCGGATACCATTAAAATCACAGTGTATGAAAAGGCACTGGCAGGATACGTGAAATATCTGGATACTTATATGTATTTTGACAAGGATGGATACGTGGTGGAGAGTTCCGGAATCCGGACCCAGGGAGTACCGCAGATCACAGGACTGACTTTTAATCATATCGTCCTGGGAGAACAGCTTCCGGTGGAGAATCCGGAAGTGTTTGCCGGGATCATGGACATGACAAAGCTTCTGAATAAATATCAGCTGACTGCGGACAAGATTTATTTTCATTCTTCCGGAGAGATCACCATCTACTTCGGACAGATCAAAGTAGCCATGGGCAGTGATAACAGCCATTTAGAGGACAAGCTGCAGCTGTTGCCGGGATTTTTGGAGCAACTGGAAGGGAAAAGCGGAACTCTGCAGATGGAAAATTACGAGGAAGGAAAAGGGAAGTTTACGTTCAAGCCGGATGCGTGAAACATTTGTGAAACATTTTGAAAAAATAGGTTGCTAAATTTGTAAAATGATTATATGATAGTCTATGTGAAGTTGAAAAAGGTTAAAAGGAGGAACTAACCTTGCTGGAGATTAAGACGAATGACGCGGATACAGCTGCCAAGATCATCGTAGTCGGTGTAGGCGGCGCGGGAAATAACGCTGTAAATAGAATGGTGGATGAGAAAATTACCGGAGTGGATTTTATCGGGGTGAATACCGATAAGCAGGCATTGCAGCTCTGCAAAGCTCCGAAGTTATTACAGATCGGTGAGAAGCTGACCAAGGGACTTGGTGCGGGAGCCAAGCCTGAGATCGGTGAGAAGGCAGCTGAGGAGAGTACGGAGGAGATTTCCGCAGCTCTGAAGGGTGCAGATATGGTATTCGTAACCTGTGGTATGGGTGGCGGTACCGGAACCGGAGCAGCTCCGGTGGTGGCCAAGCTGGCAAAGGAAATGGGCATTTTAACTGTCGGTGTTGTGACGAAGCCTTTCCGTTTTGAGGCAAAGGCACGTATGGTAAATGCTTTAAACGGTATCGAGCGTATCAAAGAGAACGTGGATACCCTGATTGTGATACCCAATGATAAGCTGTTGGAGATCGTGGACAGACGTACCACAATGCCGGAAGCTTTGAAGAAGGCAGATGAAGTTCTGCAGCAGGCAGTACAGGGAATCACGGATCTGATCAATGTTCCCGCTGTCATCAATCTGGACTTCGCTGATGTACAGACCGTTATGAAGGACAAGGGTATTGCTCACATCGGTATCGGTGAGGGCAAGGGCGATGATAAGGCAATGGAAGCTGTGAAGATGGCAGTAGAGAGTCCCCTTCTGGAGACTACCATTTCCGGTGCAACCCATGTCATTATCAATATCTCCGGAGATATCACTCTGGCAGATGCATCCGATGCAGCAAGCTATGTACAGGAACTGGCAGGAGATGATGTCAATATCATCTTCGGCGCTATGTACGATGAGTCCAAGTCCGATAGCTGTACGATCACCGTGATCGCTACCGGTTTGGAAGATAAGGCCAACAGCGTGGTACAGAATCGTCTGGGCGGCGGTGTTGCTTTCAGACAGCCTGCTTCCCATATGACTCCCAGTTCTCTGAAGGGAATGAATATACAGTCTACCGCTCCTACGACACCCCAGGGACAGGGAGGACAGGCTCCGAGACCCATACAGCCGGTGCCCGGTATTCATAAGCCTACAGATATCAGAAGCTCTGTAGAAGAGAAATCTCTGAAGATTCCTGATTTCCTGCAGAAAAAGTAATACTTATCATTTTTTATAATAACGGAACATAATAAGAGCCACGACACAGAATACTGTGTTGTGGCTTGTTTTGCGTGGAGATTTTAGGAAAGTATATTAGTCTGCCGTTCTCTTTTTTCTGTGCAGAGAAATAATCCTCTCCCCCAGTACAAAGAAGGCGCCGATGACACAGGGTAAAAGCATGGTGGCGAAACGGTAGAGAAGCACGGCAGACAGGGCTTTGGCCTCCGGCAGGAGACGCCGGAACAGCAATGTGAAGACGGCTTCTACGGATCCGATCCCCGCCGGGGTGGGGATGACACCCGCCAGCGACTGGCTGAGAGAGGTCAGAGCAAAACATTGCAGGAAAGAAAAAGGCAGATCGCCGGATTTTCCTCTAAGAGAATTGCAGAACACGATCCAGGGGATGATATACCAGGTAGTGAACTTTAATACATTACACAGGAACAATCGAAGTAGCAGTAATGGATCTCGTAACAGAGACCGGCTTTCCGCCTGTAGCAGGGCAAGCTTATGTCCGGCACCGGTGAGCTTTTCCTCCCAGGAGGGATGCTTTGCACGGAACCGGTTGGCCAGCAGATTACAGGCAGTCTGCATCCAGGGTACGGTAGCGACAGCTAACAGAACTCCTGCAATCACACAGACTCCTGCAAATCCCAGCAGGATATAACATTGATAATCGGCAAATGAGGCATGAATAAATCCATAGGTTGCCAAAAACAATAGCAGACTATAGACTGCCATAGAGACCTTGTGGACAATATATTGGAAAAAGTACATGCCGGTGGCATTGGGAACCGGGATACCGGCTTTGTTCAGGTAATAGATCCCGGCTATGCCGGAACCGCTGCCCAGAGTGGCTGTCTTATAGAAAGAGCAGTAGAAAGCATTACAGAATCCCTTCCGGCGGGGATATTCCGGGTGTGTTTTATGCACGATCAGCCAGGTGATGTGCCCTTCACAGAGATGATAGACGACTACACTGAGGAACAGGACCAGGATGACCTGCGGGGAGACTTTGGAAAGCTCTGTGATCATATCTTCCATGGAATCCTTGAAGCTATAATACAGAATGCCCAGCAACAGGCAGACAAACAGTAATTTCAAAAGATATTTCAATATAGGGCTCAACACTTTACCCGAATCATGACGCATCATCGCTCCCTCCTTTATCATAGTCTCATTGTCTCTCTTTTTAGGGAGAAGGAAAAGAAACAAATCTGAGAAAACGTAGCCTTTTTCACGCTGAAGTTTATTCTTTTTTTAGAATAAGGTAACAGATTAAATATTGATTGTCCGGCACAAAATAGCTATGATTGATTTATTCCAACAGTTTTAGACCATCTTACAAGAATGAGGAAGGAATCCTATATGCAGGAAGTAAAACAACCTAATAAAAAACCGTTTATATTTTACTATCTGATCGCGTTGGTGGCGATCATGCTGATCAACAGTCTTCTGGTACCGCAGATTGTACAGCGGGCAGTGAAGGAAGTGGATTACAACACTTTTATGCAGATGACTTATGATAAACAGATCGATGAGGTACAGGTCCAGGACAATCAGATTGTATTCACGGCAAAAGATGACAAGACCATCTACAAGACCGGCCTGATGGATGATCCGGACAGAACGCAGAGACTGTATGACAGCGGGGCAAAATTCTCCAGTGAGATCGTGGAGGAAGCATCGCCGGTTTTAAGCTTTCTGATCAGCTGGCTGCTGCCTTTGATCATCATTATTGGCTTCGGACAATTGATGTACCGTCAGATGGCGAAAAAGGCCGGCGGCGACTCCATGATGTTTGGCATGGGAGGCATGGGCAAGAGCAATGCGAAGGTCTATGTGAAGTCTTCCAACGGTATCAAGTTCACCGATGTGGCAGGAGAGGACGAGGCGAAGGAAAATCTGACAGAGATCGTGGAATACCTGCATGACCCCGACAAATACAAAGAGATCGGTGCTTCCATGCCGAAGGGTATCCTCTTAGTAGGCCCTCCCGGAACCGGTAAGACGATGTTAGCCAAGGCAGTAGCCGGAGAAGCCAATGTTCCCTTTTTCTCCATGTCAGGTTCGGAATTCGTGGAGATGTTCGTAGGTATGGGTGCCTCCAAAGTAAGAGACCTGTTCAAACAGGCAAAGGAAAAGGCTCCCTGCATCGTATTTATCGATGAGATCGACGCCATCGGTAAAAAGCGTGACGGCCAGATCGGTGGTAACGATGAGAGAGAACAGACCCTGAACCAGCTGTTAACGGAGATGGATGGCTTTGAAGGCAACAACGGTGTCATCATTCTGGCGGCCACTAACCGTCCGGAGAGTCTGGATCCCGCACTGTTACGTCCCGGACGTTTTGACAGACGGGTGCCGGTAGAGCTTCCCGACCTGAAAGGAAGAGAAGAAATCCTGAAAGTGCATGCCCGCAAGATCAAAGTCGCAGATAACGTAGACTTCAATAAAATCGCCCGTATGGCATCCGGCGCTTCCGGTGCGGAACTTGCCAATATCGTCAATGAGGCAGCTCTTCGTGCAGTCAGAGATGGACGTAAGTTCGCAACCCAGGCAGACTTAGAAGAGAGTATTGAAGTAGTCATTGCCGGTTATCAGAAAAAGAATGCCATTCTTACAGATAAGGAAAAGCGGATCGTGGCATACCATGAGATCGGACACGCACTGGTGGCAGCGAAGCAGACCAATTCCGCACCGGTGCAGAAGATCACCATTGTGCCCCGTACCTCCGGTGCACTGGGTTATACCATGCAGGTGGAAGAGGAAGGCAATCATTATCTGATGAGCAAGGAAGAGATGGAGAATAAGATCGCTACACTGACGGGCGGACGTGCCGCGGAAGAAATCGCCTTCGGATCTGTGACCACCGGAGCTTCCAATGATATTGAACAGGCTACCAAGCTTGCCAGAGGTATGATCACCCGCTACGGTATGAGCAAAGATTTTGACATGGTAGCCATGGAGACTGTGACGAATCAGTATCTGGGCGGCGATGCTTCTCTGACCTGTTCCATGGAGACTCAGACAGCCATCGACAGAGAAGTCGTGGAGCTGGTGAAGAAGCAGCATGAGAAGGCAGGACAGATCCTGCTGGAAAATCGTGCGAAACTGGATGAACTGTCCCAGTATTTATATGAAAAAGAGACCATTACCGGAGAAGAATTTATGAAGATATTGAATTCCTAAAAGAGTTCCCGGAGAAAACGGAATCGGCGTTTGTGCCGGTTCCGTTTTTGCGTGAGCAAATTAAACAAATCTTAAAGAGGTGCTAATGGCATCTTAAACCGTGCCTACTGTTATCTTAAAAAAGAAACCGCTATACTTTTCCTGTAAGAAAAAGCTGTGGAACGGCAAATTGACAGATTACGAGAAGGGACTGGATATTAAGATGCAAAACAGAAACTACTTTAAAAACAATAACATGCAAAAAGGAATTGCACTGGCGACCTGTATGGCGATCGTCATGGGACTGTTCACCGGGTGTGGGAAGAACGATCACCAAATTGCAGCGTCACCTGATGAAGTGCAGAAAGGGCGATATGTAGAGACGGAACTCTCACTTCCGGAGGAATGGAAGGACAAAAATATCAGCCAGATCTTCCGCTCGGGTGATGAATTACATTTTCTCGTGGCAGGAGGCACAGAAGGTCAGGTGTCTTTAGAGGAATGGAAGCTGGGAGAAGGAGATATTCTGACGGAAGTGACGAAGGACTGGCTGAAGGCGCTTCCCGAGGGAAAGGGTCTGGAGAGCAGTGACAGTTTTACACTGTTGCAGGATGCGGAGGGAAATCAGTACCTGTACGGCGACTGTTACCGGGATGAGGAGAGCTCTTCTGCACATCTGTGGAAGGAAGCGGACGGCAGTGCGCTGGATATTACACCGCAGAAGTGGCTGGAGCCTATGGATATGGATGGCTATCGGTTCTATGATACACCGCAGTATGTAGCACTGACAGAGGACGGGCTGTTAGTGGGACTGTCTTACTTTTCCCTGGATGTTGTATTGGCACAGGACGGAAGCCTGGTGAGCAGCCAGGAGAGCGACAGCCTGACAGACAGTGGCAGTCTGTCGGATAATAAGTGGGTCAGCGCTGTGGGAGATACGTTGTATCTGGCACAGGCGGATGAACAGGGGAACGTGAACGGTCTGTTGCAGATGCAGCTGGACGGAAGCAATGGGGCAAAATCTAAGGGAGAGATTCCCTTTTCCCAGGACAGTTATAGCTCTGCTTATTTCAGTGTGTTGGGAGACGGCACAGTCTATGCGGCGGATGCAGACGGATTCTTTCGCTGCGACGTGGGCGATACCAACTGGCAGAAGCTATTAGAAGGAGTCGATACTGGTTTTTCTCTGTCGGATCAGTGGTGCAGGGATATTGTGGCACTGTCGGACGGCAGTATATACGCGTGGTTTGGAAGTGAGAGCGGGGATAAAATAATGATTTATCGATATGATCCCGATGCAGTGACAGAGGTGACCGAAGAACTGACGCTGTATACCGTGGAGGAGAGCTTCTTTTTACAGCAGGCTGCGGTGCAGTATCATAAGCAGCATCCGGAGGTACTAATCCATGTGGATGCGGCAATCTCCATGACGGATAAATACAGCGGAAATGCGGATTATCAGCAGATCTATCAGAATCTGAACACCTCCCTGACCTCCGGCAACGGACCGGATCTCATGGTGATGGATCATCTGAAACTGGACACGTATGCCTCTAAGGGCCTGCTGTTTGATCTGCAGGAGATATTGCAACCCATGGAAGAGGACGGAAGCCTGCTTCCCAACATTACAACAGCGTATCAAGAGGCAGATGGAACCCGGTATGCGGTGCCGCTGCAATTCGGATTATTGTTAGCTGTCGGCAGGGATGTGAAGCCGGAGGAAATGAGCAGCATGGATACTATTGCAAAGACGGTATCCGGAAAAACGGAGAGTTATATGGGAGACCGTACCTGCGGCGAACTGGTGGAAGAGTTCTATCCGTTGATCGTGGATGATATTTTACAGAACCGTCAGGTGGATCGTGATACCTTACGTCCCTGGCTGGAAGATTTGAAGAAGATTGCGGATAACTGCGGTATCCTGCCTTCCAGAAAAGAAGGCCGTGCAGCGAATATCTGGGATCTGGGATCTGATGTGAAGCTGGTACTTCAGGAGACTGACGGCTTTAATGAGGCAATGATGCCTTATGCAGTGGCGGAGCTTTTGAATGCCAATGTGGTCTCCGTGGAAAACGCATTTTATCCGAAGATGGTCATTGGAATCAACAGCCGGAGTGAGCATGTGGAGACTGCAAAAGAATTCCTGCGCTTTGCTCTGTCCGAAGAATTACAGAGTGTGGATACCTATGAGGGATTTCCAGTCAATGCAAAAGCGTTGGAGACGCAGGCTGCAGCAGACCGCAGCATGGCGGAAGCCTATACCACCTATGATATAGACGGCAGCACCGCAGAGTTCGCCATTAAAGCCTACTCTGAGGAGACCGCGAACCATCTGATGGAGCTGTGCAGGGCAGCCACCCTGTGCCTCAAGGAAGACACTCAGATCGAGACTTCCCTGACCGAGAGCTTACAGGCATATCTAAACGGGCAGGCGAGTGTGGAGGAAGCCATGGATGCTGTGGAAGGAAGCCTGAAGATGTATCTGGCGGAGTAAAATTGAATGATGCTCGCTCTATTGCAAGATAAAAACTTCTATGCTAAGTTAAGCATAGAAGTTTTTTGCAAATGAAAAGCAGTACAGGAAAGGCAGATAAGAGATGGAGAATATATTACATCTGAAGGCTCCCGGAGACTGGATCAATGATCCCAACGGTTTTATCTATTTTCGAGGGACATATCATTTGTTCTACCAGTATTTTCCCTGTGCCCCGGTATGGGGAACCATGCACTGGGGACATGCAATCAGCACGGATCTGATCCATTGGAAGCATCTGGGGATTGCTCTGTATCCTACGAAGGAGTATGACCGTAATGGTGTCTTTTCCGGCAGTGCGATAGAAAAGAAGGGCAAATTGTACCTCTACTATACGGCAGAACGGTATCTGGAGGAGGATCCGGAGAACTGTACGGTACCCTTGGATTGGAAGGCGTTGCAGAGCCAGGCCATGATCTGCTCGGAGGATGGAATTACGTTTGATAATGTGAAGGGAAAATGTCAGATCATTCCTCCCATCGAAGATACGTCTGTCGCAGACCCGCAGGATTGCAGAGATCCGAAAGTGTGGTATGAGGAGGGAAAATATTACATGTGTCTGGGCAGTACCTGTCGGAAAAAAGAAGGAGTATTGCTGTTGTATACAAGCGATGACGGGGAGAACTGGAAGTATCTGAACCGCCTGCAGGATCCGCAGCTTGGCGAGATTCTGGAATGCCCGGATCTGTTTGCAATAGAGGGACAATACTTCCTTATGGCATCCCCGATAGGAATTTTACGGGGGACGGAATATCCGGAGAATCAGGCGGTTCTGCAGAAGATTTGTTTCGACAGTGAAACAGGAAAGACAACACTGGAAACAGAGCGCAGATTTCTGGACTACGGAATGGATCTCTATGCGCCGCAGAGTAACCTGGACGCGGAGGGACGAAGGACGGTAATGGCCTGGGTCAGAATGCCGGTACCCCAGAGGCCGGAAGACAATGAGGCAGCAGACGGAAGACCGTGGAGCGGTATGATGGCATTGCCGCGGCTGATTGTGCTGCGGAATGGACAGATCTGTACTCCGGTACATCCGGCGGTCAGAGCCTATTTTACAGAGGAGTTCTGCGAGAATCAGTCGATAAGTGATTCCCCAAAACGCTGGACCAGAGAGGGAAGAACCCGAATCGTAACAACACTTTCGGAGGGGCAGAAGATCGTCATCTCGGGTGTAGAAATCGAATTTTCGGAAGGATGCGTTCGAACAGACCGATCAGCACGAATACCGGCCGGAGTGGCACTCCATGCAAAGTGCCGCACCCCGGTAATTGCATCTGCTCCAAAAGCAGCCTGTGAACTGGAAATCTATGTCGAGAAGAACCTGATCGAGATTTTTGTAAATGATGGACAGTATGTCATCAGCAATGTGCTTTATCCGCAGGAATAATCAGTGCCACTAGTCATCCGGTTTCAAAAGTTTAAATTTTTTTATTTTTGAAACCGCTTCAGGTCATATCCTCTAGGATAAAGTTACTATAATTTCAACTACAGAAAAGATGATGGAGAAGTTATTTATGCAGATTTATGTGGATGCGGATGCGTGCCCGGTGGTGGGGATTGTGGAAAAAACAGCACGGAAGTATCAGATTCCGGTGACACTTCTGTGTGATACCAATCATGTGTTGACTTCCGGTTACAGCGAGGTAATAGTTGTGGGAGTTGGTGCGGATGCAGTGGATTATAAGCTGATCAGTCTCTGCCGCAGAGGAGATATCGTGGTATCTCAAGATTATGGCGTGGCAGCTATGGCACTTGGTAAGGGAGCCTACGCCATCCACCAGTCCGGCAAATGGTACACGGATGAGAACATCGACCAGATGCTTATGGAAAGACATCTGAATAAAAAGGCAAGACGTGCTTCTCAGAAAAATCATTTAAATGGTCCGAAGAAGCGGACAGGAGAGGATGACGAGAGGTTTGCACAGTCCTTTGAACGGATGGTAAAAGCAGCACTGGAGGAAGAAAAATGTCTGATGCAATTGAAGAATAAAGACAAGAGGGATTGATTTCTCAGTCCCTCTTGTTGTATAATCTATTTAGAAAGGTGGTCGGAAGTGAAAATTCCGATTTGCCCTCAGTTGTTAGATTGAGAATAGCATCCTAAACTTTGCGAGGGTAGAGGATGCTATTTCTTTTTGTTATTATTATCGCCATGTTTGTCAATGTAAGATAAAGCTGCAAAGACAACTAACAACAGAGTAAGTACTTCCATCGTATCCATGGGCATCCCTCCTTTGTGAACCAGAGGGCATTCAACAATCGGAAAATCGCATCCGCTTTCTGTTCGACTATACAAGCATATTATAACATAAATAGAACATATGTTCAATGACTATCTAAAGACATTTCAATTCTAATGCCGGATTTGTGTATTTTCCAAGGCGGTATTTAATGCTATATTTTCCACTTATTACAGATAATGTCATATCGCAGAATAGTTGTATATAGATGTAAATATTGTACCAAGCTCAAGGCTTTCAACTTTTTGATTGGATTGCGTAAGATGTGACTTGAAGGTCTGGGTATCTCGGAAAGAATGGAGAAAAGGAGGTTTTCGACACATCATTTTACTTGTAACCGAAACACAAAAATACATGATATAATAGGTATAAATTGATTTTGTAAAGCGAGGAATAGACTATGAAAAGAAAAAAATTTTTAGCACTGATGACAATATGTATTTTATCTTTTGTTTCCTGCGGGAAACAGGAAGCTGCAGCTACAACAGAATCCATCCCCACTGCCGTTGAATCCGCACAAGTAGAAATTGCAGAAACGACCACGGAGACAATAGAAAGCACTGAGGTAGTAGAGGATAACACAAGTGAAATAGAGACGGAAGCTGAAGCAGCAGAGACAGAAGTAACCAACATAGAAGAAGCAGAGCCGCTTTCAGAACAGGATCTTGCATTTAGTTTCCTCGGATATGATACTTACAATGAATATGTAGAAGCAGGAAATGACGGAGTTGCATATATACTTGCGGACAATGCAAACATGATCGTATCAGGAGAGTTTACAGATCATGATAATGTCGTAGAAAGTACAGTAAGAGGTATTAAGCTTGGAGATAGCATAGACAAAGTATTTGAATTATACGGAAATACAGAATATCATTCTACAGATATTAAAGATATGCCATAATACTTCGTGAAGAGTTCAGTTGCCTTGAATCTATCACGAACAGGGACACGATCAACTGGATTCTGAAAAATGAATACAGGAGGTCGATTATGGAACATTTACCGAAACGAATCACCGAGAACGGCATTGACTATATACTGGTCGGTGACTACTATATCTCTGACCTGCGGCTGCCGGAGGAATCCCGTCCTATCGGACGCTGGGGACGGATGCACCGGGATTATCTGAAAGAATGGCGTCCGGTCTTGTACAATGACCTGCTTTTGTCCGGCAGGTTCTGGACGTACCTTGCAGACTTAAACGAACAGGCACAGAACCGGCTGGAGGTAATCACCGAGCAGATGAAAGCCGCCAGTATGCTGCCATTCAGGAACTGGACGAAGCCATGCTGCACCGTCTGATCAGCCGGATTGTAGTCGGCGAAATGAAGAAAGTGGATGGACAGAAACAGCAGGAAGTGAAAATCATCTACAACTTTGTGGGTGAGATACCGGAATAAGCACCGCAAAACCATAACAAAGCAGCCCGTCTGAAAGGTATAAGATTATCTTTCAGACGGGCTTATTATATTTGTTTGATTTTCTTTTCCTTATCAATACCTCATAAATTGCTTAGAGTTTCAAGTTAGCTTTTCACTCGCTTTTTACTTTATTTCTGTTTTTCGATATACCTGATACAGAACAGGTAAAATAAT
>ERZ1026874.32-NODE-32-length-99583-cov-25.506983_pt1 | contig 99583 bp, 90 predicted proteins | sample MGYA00380167_ERZ1026874 | MGnify/ENA primary metagenome ERZ1026874 (study PRJEB33269, sample SAMEA4719803) | human gut metagenome | biome: human-associated habitat; feature: organic feature; material: feces | place: Cameroon | collected 2013-10 ...
TTATTATATAGCACGCAGTTTTTAGCCAGGTCAAGAGGTGAGTGCTAATTTTTTGTGAAGAATTTGTGAAGCCTTGATTTTACACAATGTCATTAACTTTAACAAAAAGCAGAAATCGTAAGTATTTATAAAACTATGATTCCTGCTTTTTGTTTTTTTATATGGGCATACTTATCCCCTATAAATACTGACTAAATTCCACTTTTTCCTTATTTGGTCCTTCAATCGTAAAGAATTTCACTCCGTTTTCCCAGAATGGCAGGAAATGTACGGTATCTTTCGTTGTATTTAAACCAGCCTCACCGATCAATTCATACACTTTTTCAATATCTTTTACATCAATTGCAATATGGTCAATTGCACCGGCTTCCATTTTAGCAGCCTTATTCTCATATGTCTCGATTACAAGTGTATTCAATTTTAAGAAAGCTACCTTCTCGTCTACCTCATCATTTACTGTCTGGAAGGCAATCTCAAATCCCAGTGTCTCATAAAAATGAATGGTTTTTTCAATATCATTTGTTGGAATTCCAACATGCTGAATTCCATTCAGCTGTTCTTTTAACTTCATTTCCATCTTGAATCCTCCAATCTCTCTTCCACCTGTGAAAGCTTCGGCATAGCCGGGATTGCCCCTTTTTTTTCCACGCAAAGACTCGCCACTGCATTTCCAAACCGGGCATACTCTGCTAGTTCGCTCTGAGTCAGTTCATCTAATTGTTTATCTGACTGACTGATCTTATATAAGAAGCCACCCCAGAACGAATCACCAGCTCCATTGGTATCAGCAACATGCTCTACTGTAAATCCCCGAACCATACATCCGCCTTCTTTATTGTAAATATAAGCTCCATTTCCACCAAGAGTAACAGCTACGATTTTTACACCCTGGCGATACAATTCCTCAGCTGCTTCCATCATATTCTTATATCCTGTCAGAAGTTCTGTTTCTTCATCAGAGATTTTCATGATATCGACATATGGAATCAGACTTCTCATATTCTCTATCGCTGTTTCTTCATTTTCCCACAGAGATGCTCTGTAATTTGGATCATAGGAAATAATGCTTCCCTTATTCTTTGCTCTTTTTACCGCATAGAATGTGGTATCTCTCGCCGGCTGTTCTGTAAGTGACAGCGAACCCACATGGAAAATATGCGTCTGATCCAGTATATCAATATCCAGCTCTTCTTTCTGGATCTTTGTATCTGCCCCTGGTTTTCTTGCAAAAGCGAATGTACGCTCACCACTTTCACTCACTTCCACAAACGCCAGTGTCGTAAAATACTTATCATCCATAAGCATGCCTTTTGTATCAACATTTTCTTTCTCCAATACAGAGTGCAGAAACTTCCCCTGCATATCATTTCCGGCTTTTCCGATAAATGCAGTACGTGCTCCCAGTCTTCCTGCCGCCACCGCTACATTTGCCGGTGCTCCTCCCGGGTTTCTCGCATACAGCATCTGTCCATCCTCATTTTCTCTCTGGGATGTAAAATCAATCAGAATCTCCCCAAAAGTTGTAATGTCATAGATTGACCGACAGACTGCATCGTTCGTATCCATCAAAAGTCCTGCCTCTAACAGTTTAAACAAAATCTCTTCACATTCCTTAGCATTATCTGTATGAACATGAAGTTCGCCCGTATCAAAATCCGGCATACTCAAAACACCAAGCATAGATTTTGCATTTACCACATAACGTCTGGCACATAATTCCGCATCATATGGAATTGCTTCCACAATGCTTACCAGCTTTCTTGCATTCTGCATTGTTCCCAAAACTACTTTTACAATCATCTGTCTACTCCTAAGCAAACAGGCTGATCACAATTGCACAGATCAGACCTGTAAATCCTATAATCGTTTCCATCATTGTCCATGATTTCAAAGTTATCTTTTCATCTATCTCCAGCAGAGAACTTACCAGCCAGAAGCCGGAATCATTCACATGGCTGAATGCCGTAGCACCACCATTAATCGCACAGACCATAGCCGCCAGATAAACCGGAGATAATCCTGCAACTCCCGGCATAGCCGCCATAATTCCCGCTGCCATCGTCATCGCTACTACCGCTGCACCTACAGAGGCACGAATCAATGCCGCAATCAGAAAAGCTACAAGCATCAGTGGAAGTCCGCTTTTCTCAAGTGCAGGTCCAATGATATCGCCCATGCCGCAATCCTGTAAAACCCAGCGGATAATTCCTCCACCAGTGATAACCAGAAGAATCTGACCTGTAGGACGAAGTGAACGGTCCATGATCTTCTTTAACTGTTCTCCATCATATCCCTGTCTTTTGCCAAGGAAATATGTTGCAAATAATACTGCAATAATCAAGGCTACAAAAGGTGTTCCGAGGAATTCCAGTACCGGACGTACTGCATCAATTCCCGGGATATAAGTGGAAATCGTACTCAGAAGAATCAAAACCAGCGGAACAAGAATGATACATAATACTGTAGAAAATGCTGGAAGATTTGCCTCCTCTTCCTCTCTGACTTCCTGAATATTTGATGGAAGTCCTGCGTTAATACGGCTGCCGATAAATTTTGACCACAAAATTCCGGCAAAGAGCAGGGAAAGGATTCCTACAGGTACACCTACTGCGATCATAACTCCCAGATCAACATTCAGCATATTTGCAACAAGTACAGACCCGGCTGATGGCGGGATAAATGCAAAGCCTGTTGCAAGACCTGCCAGCAATGGAATTACATAATATAAAGTAGATTTCTTTGTTTTCTTTGCAAGCCCAAATGCCAGCGGAATCAAAATCACAACACCTGCCTCAAAAAATACCGTAGTGCCAACTATCAGTCCCGTGATTCCAAGTGCGATTCCTGCTTTCTTTTCGCCGAATTTATTTACCAGTGTCTGCGCAACACACTGCGCACCACCTGATACTTCCAGAATTCCGCCAAACAGAGAACCCAGACCAATCAGTAGCACGATTCCCTGCAGTGTTTCACCGGCACCCTTTTCTACTGTGCTGACCAGCGTTGGAACTGGCATTCCGGCTCCGAGGCCAATAAACAAAGCTGAAATCAGCAGGGATAATACCGGGTGAATTTTAAATTTGATAATAAGCAGCAATAATAATACGATTCCGACTGCTGCCGCAATCAACAGCCTTGATGGCTCCGCCGCAAATACCGCTTCTGTCATTTTCTTTTTCCTCCCAAATCTCTACTTCTATTACATTATATATTCAAAAGTTTCTCAATCACTTCAAGTCCTCGGCGTACTTACATAATTTTGTAAGACGCCGATTTTTTTCATTTATCACTATACCTGCAATCAGCCAACATATTTATGTATTGTTGCTCTTACAGCTCCAGGTCCTGCGAGCATTTCGCGGAACATATCTTCAATCTTCTCACCAACTCCATCTTTGTAAAGGTCAGTGAAGAACAGACGCTCATTGGAAAGGATCGGTTTGAGCTGGTCTTTGAATGTCTCCGTTTTTCCTACTACGATATCCTTAAACTGTTCCTGAATTTCCTCGTTCATTGGGTCTGGTGCAAGTTCAAATTTATTTCCTTCATCATCCACACCAAGCATATATCTAAGCCATCCTGCGATTCCCAAAGGAATAGCTGTCAGTCTGGAGGCGTCTCCGAATTTCGCTACATATGCTTTAATTGTCTCACCGAATCGGATACCAACCATCTGAGATACATCTACGGCCAGACGAAGGTTTGTGTCTCCCAGATACTCATTCGGAAAACGCTCATTAAAAAGTTCATCCACAAATGCCTGCGGAGAAAGGATTCCCGGGTCTGCGACTACCGGAAGCCCTTCATCATAAGCAATCATACGCGCCATCTTCATCATATCTTCGTTTGTGTTCAGCATATGCGCAAACAGATCATATCCAAGAACCACACCCAGCGGACCTGTTGCAGAATGTACAGGATTCAGGCATACTGTTACTTTCATACGCTCAGAAAGGTTAACCGTATTTCTGTCAGCCATATATACACCGAAACCTTTTTCCAGAGCCGGACGACCGTTCGGGAAGCTATCTTCAATTACGAGATACTGCGGTTTCTCTGCATTAACAAATGGTGCAATATATGTTTTCTTACTTGTGATAACCGGCTGCATATTCTCAACGCCAAGATTCTCAAGGTCTGCTGCGATCTGCTCGTTTGGACGAGGTGTGATCTTATCGATCATCGTCCATGGGAACGCAACAATTTTCTCATCACTTACATAATTTACGAATCCTTCATCTACGAATCCGGCTTTCTTCCACTCTTCTGTCATAGTCAGTACAGATTCACGAAGTTTCGCACCATTCTGTGAGCAGTTATCCATGGAAACCAGAGCAATTGGATATCTGCCTGCTTTATATCTTTCATAAAGCATCGCAACCAAAACTGCCATTGCGCCTGTTGCTTTATCCGGGCCATTTTTGATATCAGCTTCTACAAACGAGAACCATGTCCCGTCAGCTTTCTGTAATGCGTAACCTTTCTCTGTGATTGTAAAGGAAACCATCTGCAGGGATTTGCTGGCAAAGATTTCTTTCAGACGATTCCAGTGTGCCGGGTCTGAAGACTGTGCTTTTACTGCTTCTGCAAGAGCTCCGATTACTTTGTATTCACGTGTTCCATCACCATGCAGGATTACGCTTAATCCCAGGTTGTCATATGGATCATAAATCTTGTCTACTACATCATAATCAAAAGTCTCTATACATGTAATGCCACGGTCAAGCACTCCCTCTTCCAGAAGGCCGTCAGCAATCCCGCCGATAAATACACGGAAAATATTTCCGATTCCGAAATGTACCCAGCCAGGTTCTTTCTTCGCTTTCTCAGAAACAGCCTCTACGTCATAACCTGGCAGAGTGATTCCGGCCTTTTCCCATGCTTCCTGTTCCTTGATTCCATTCAGTGATAATTTCATGATACATCCTCCTACTTGTTTTTCTTTTGTTATGTTTAGTTCTGTTATTGCATCTTTTACTTACGTTTATATCTTAACTGTAAGTCGAGTATATATCTTTCCTATCTAAAAATCCATTGACAAAAATTACAATTTTTCAATTCGTTTTTTGTATACTTTTACCAGTCATATTAACCATTACTGTTTTTATTATCGTTATTGCATTTTCACTTTCTATATACTACAATATACATAAAGCTAAAACTTAACTCTATCTATAACACTTCAGGAAATAATACAATCCAGAAAATCTGGCAAGTTTTTGCACTCTGCCAGACTATATCGAATATATAATTTATAAAAATAGCTACCATAACAGAATCAGGAGAATCTTATGAGTGAAAAAGGTTTAACCAACATCAGCGTAAAAAAAATAAACAGATCAAAAGTTTATCAATATATCTACAGAAAAAAAATTACATCCAAGCTCCAGATCGTTCAGGAATTACAGATGGGATTGTCCACTGTAAGCCAGAATCTGAACCTGTTAGAGCAGGATGGCTTAATAGAAAAAAATGGATATTTTGAATCCACCGGCGGAAGAAAAGCAAATGCGATTCAGATCGTATCTAACTTCAGAATTTCCATTGGCATTGGTATTTTAAAGAATATGTTCCATATTACTGCCGTTGACCTGTACGGAAATGCATTCTATACCGATACCATTCCACTTCCATATTCCAACACACCGGATTACTATAAGCAGGTCACCGATAAAATCAAAGAATTCATTGCCTCAAATCAGTATGATGAAGAAAAGATTCTTGGTGTTTCCATCGCTACACAGGGAATCACCTCCCCCGATCACACTACTGTGCTGTATGGAAATATCATGAACAATACAGGCATGAAACTGGAGGACTTTTCCCGTTATCTGCCTTATCCATGTTATTTGGAACATGATTCAAAGTCTGCTGCTTTTCTGGAATTATGGAAACACCCGGAACTTGACAGCGCCGTTGTCTTTCTACTGAATCGTAATCTCGGAGGCGCTATCATCACAAACCACCAGATTCATCAGGGAAGCTCTATGCACAGCGGCACGATCGAACATATCTGTATTAATCCGGATGGCGCGCTCTGTTATTGCGGAAACCGCGGCTGTCTGGAAACTTACTGTTCCGCCAACTCTCTGGAACAGGCTGCCGGTATGAATATAAAAGACTTTTTCTCTCTTTTACGCGAAAAAAAATCTCCCCAGCTTACACAGATCTGGAAAGATTATCTCCATCACCTGGCCTTTGCCATGAAAAACCTTAATTTAATTATTGATGCGCCTATTATCATCAGTGGTTATCTGGCACCATATTTTACAGAGGAAGACATTGCCTACCTCGCTAAACATATCAATGTTTCCGCACCATTTGCATTAAACAAAGAGCAGATTTTTGTTGGCACAAATGGACAATACACTCCTGCTATCGGGGCTGCATTGTTTTATGTGAATCAATTTATACATGCAATATAATAAATATTACACTGCATAATCTTATTCGGGTACCGTCAGTTCTTTATGAACATTACTGAATTGTTGGGTTGTTATCAAAGTTTTTTTCCTTTTCCGCAACGGTCAGTCCCCGTTCCCGGCACATCTGGTTCGTAAGCTGCTTCATCCTCTCCAAATCTCTTTTCGTACTGTGCAGCTTTCTCCCATCTTCATAACTGACCGAATTCGTCACCAGATGGCAATGAATGTGGTCTTTGATTCTGAAGCAGATATTTTTGAAAATCCTCTTTCTGAGTAGCCACTGCGATGTAAAGCTCCACCGGAGCTTTTCCCTGCACGCTAAGGTGCCAGGTTAATGGAAGTCCGGCAGCAAGGTGGACCTTTGCCTGTCCTGATCTCGTTCATTTTTGCCTTTTTTGCCCCAAATGCCCCAAACCATTTGTTATATATTCAATTTTAATTGTTCAGAGTGTTCATCAAAGGGAGTTTTCTCCCCTGCTTCCAGAGGCTGGAAATCTTCTTCCCAGATTGCAATATCCTGGTAACAGTAATCGCCGTTATATTTCCTTACCAGAAACCCTTTGCCCTCCATTTTTTTGAAAAATCCTGATTTTACATGTCCCTGACATCCATTGTCCTCGCAGTATTCCTCGTACATCCGGAACACATCACTACGTTTCAGACGCTTTCCTTTTTTCTTCACCAGTTTATCCTCAAGAAAAGCAGCTTTGCATACGCCTTGTAAAAAACCGCATCCTTTCCCTTTTTCTCATAATAATATGGGAAGGGGATCTGATTGATGGTCAGATACTTCGGATCATGCTCTACCAGCTCACCTGTCAGTACATCATAATAAGCATTTTTGAAATTCTCCCCTTACGAAGAAGCTCACATTCTCCACGATATAATCCACAATCTCCATGTCCCGTACACCGATGACCTTCCCTTTGGAATCAAACTTGTGGAAACGGCTTAATTCCGGATCATTCTTCGGTTCCCGTTCAAACCGCAGGATAAACTGCTCCAGAATTTTACCAAGCTCCTGCTTATTTTCAAAATTTCCAAGATACTCTTTCTCTTTGAACAGCTGCCACCCGGATTTCCCATCCAGTCCGGCATCCTTGCAGAATTCCAGTATCCGGTCATTCATCCATTTGACTGTACAGGTTGCCACATAGTGATAGGAGCTTTGACAGCTTCCCTGAAACTGCATGGAACGCATTTCATCGACAAATCCATCTATACTGTAATAACCTTCCTCTTCTTGCTGTCCCAGGTAAAGTGCCTGATAGCCGAACATCACAATATTCATAGCAATATCCTGGTTGTCCACTAAAAAGATATAGTTCTTTGCAGTCCCCCCGGTTCTGTCTCCATATAATGCTTCAGGAACTTCTTGTTCATGTTCATCACTTTCAGGCAAAGAAAAAGACGTAAGCCACATTTCTATGACTCACGCCTTTCTCTGCACTTATTTACTTTACAGTTCCAATTCGCTACGCACTGCGTGTCCTTTTAGAACTTGCATTTAAACATAAATTAATTCCTTGAGAATAATCTCTTCCGCAATCGCTCTGTGCTGATTAGCAGCTCTTACCCAGGCAATCTGATCTTTCTCTTTATCCGGTAATGGTTCTTTTTCTTCCAACTGTTTCAAGATCACTTCTTCCAGTTCTCTGGCTGCCTTGTCTACTTCCAGAAGATGCTCACCAATACTATCTTGCAGAAGCATCACCTGATACAGCGAATTTCTATGATTCTTCAAATAGTCTCTGCGTAAAAATCCATACTTGCCAAGTTGCTCCATCTGCTCACCGGATTTATAGACAAGACAGGACAAAAATCGACTTCCATTATCAAGAGGTGAGTGCTAATTTTTTTAAATTTCTACTTCGCCGAGCGGCAGCTCGCAGTTAAATACTTCAATATGATGTCTTACATTCTCATAGGTTCCCTTCACCATTGCCACATTAAGATCAAAATAATTGTGTGCACCTTCTGTCTGCAAATATTCTTCCGCTCGTTTTGTCAATCGATTAAAGCTTGCTGTTGCAATGTTTACTTTCACAATCCCAAGTTCGATTGCTTTTCTAAAATCAGCATCTGTAATTCCACTTCCGCCGTGAAGAACAAGCGGCACTTCCGTTTTATTTTGAATTTCTTCTAATACATCAAAAGCAAGCGTTGGTGCAACCGGATAATTTCCATGTGCATTTCCAATTGCTACTGCAAGTGCATCAATCCCTGTACGCTCACAGAATATTTTCGCATCATCCGGATTTGTACAACGAATTCCGTGATCTTTGCTTCCGTCTTCGCTTCCGCCTACCAATCCAAGCTCTGCCTCTACAGTTGCGTTGTATTTCTTTGCCAGTTCTACAACGTTGGCAGTGCGCTCGATATTTTCTTCAAATGGATAAGTAGAACTGTCAAACATAACGGATGTAAATCCAAGTTCCAGTGCCTTCTCTACTGTCTCCATTGTAAGACCGTGATCTAAATGTACTGCCACATCTACTTTTGCTTCCTTCGCTGCCTGAACCATCATCGGTCCCATAAGTGCTAACGGGGAATGTTTCAGTCTTACTTCTGCAATCTGTAAAATAATCGGAGTATTCTGTTCTTCTGCCGCCTCAATTGCTCCTTTTACCATCTCCATATTTCCAACGCTGAATGCGCCAATTCCTCTATGATTGTTCTTCGCAAGCTCCATTAATTCTTTCATTGTTACTAAAGCCATTTTCCTGCTCCTTTCCATTTCTTTCTTCTTGTTTCAGGTTATTTCCTAATATTGTAAGGCAGATCATTGCAATCACTGCAAATGCAATTCCCACTGCGAATACCATATGCATTCCGTATCCTTTTCCTGTAATAGACCCTGACAATGCCGATGCACCACAGGTTGCGATCACGATACCAATCATTACAAATCCGTAATTTTCTCCCGTATGTTCAATTCCAAAAATGGAACTCGTAAAGGATGGAAAGCTTCCCATAATGCCTCCGTAGCATCCGTACATTAAAATAATCGCCGCAGTCACTGTGTAGGATCTCGTAAATGTAAGTACTGCCATTGCAACGATAGATACAGCCAGCACTCCTTTGATGCAACCTACTCTTCCAATTTTGTCAGACAATGTAGGAAGCACCAGTCTGGTAACAGCATTTGCAATGGAACCAATCATAACTGCACTGACTGCAATTGTAGACGGAATTCCAAGATTGATCTGATATGTCTGAGATACCGGTGATACTAAAAAGTAGGAAAACAATCCAAACAACATCGTTGCAAGAAGAAGATAAAAATTCTTTGTCTTCATCATCTCTGCGGATGTATATTGCTTTTGATCTGCATTCCCCTTTATGTTACTTACGGCGTTTTTTTCTCTCCACTCCCGATCCGGTGCAGTAAAAAAGATTCCACATAAAATACAGGCTGCTGCTATGGCAATGCCGATGATCAAAAAAGTCTTCCCCGTTCCTTCCACCTGCAGGATTTTTCTGCTGATTGGTGCCAGAAAAAATCCGCAAAGTCCGTTCGCTGTCACAACTACACCTGAAGCAAATCCGGTTCTTCCCGGAAACCATTTCTGAACTGTCGATAAAATTGCTGTATAAAGCAGCCCTTGCCCCAATCCCTGCATTACGCCATACGTAAGATACATTGGCAGCGGTGACGGCACAATCAAAAATGCTGATGCCAGAATACCCACAGCGAAGATCACACCTCCGAGCCATACAACCAACTTCGGATTATATTTATCCTGTAATCTTCCACCAATTATATTTCCAAATACAAAGGTGCTAAGTGCCAGATAAAAGCAGATCGATGCTGCTGTCTGACTCCATCCTGCCTGCTCCATGACGTAAGGCTGATAGATGGACCACACATGTGGATATCCTGTAAAGAAAATTGCAATGGCACCAAATATCATCGTAAGAGACCTTTGTCTTTTCTGCTTATTTGTCAATTCCATATTTTTCCTCTCATTCTTTATATCAGACCGAATTTTTGCATTTCCTGTTTTAATATTGCTGTATGTTCTGGCTCAAGTTCTGTAAGAGGTGCTCGCACTGTTCCACCGCAAAGTCCCATCAATTCTACTGCTTTCTTTACAGGAATCGGATTTACTTCTGAAAACAGTGCATTTATTAATGGAAGTGCTTTTAATTGAAGTGCCAGACTTTCCTTCACTTTTCCGTCCATATATAATTGACAGATATTATGTGTCTCTTTTGGTGCTACATTGGATAATACAGAAATAACACCTTTTCCGCCAAGTGACATTAACGGCACGATCTGATCATCATTTCCAGAATATAGATCTAATTTTCCGTCTGTCAGCTCCATCATTTTCACAATATTGGAAAAATCTCCACTTGCTTCTTTGATTGCCACAATGTTGTCCACATGATTTACAAGATGTGCCACTGTCTGGGCTTCCATCTTGCATCCGGTTCTTCCCGGAATGTTATAAAGCACAACTGGTACTTTAGCAGCCTCTGCGACCTGCGTAAAATGACCGATCAGCCCTTTCTGAGTCGCTTTGTTGTAATACGGTGTTACGACGAGCACGCTATCCACGCCGTATCCTGCTGCCTCTTTAGATAATTCCATTGCCGTTTTTGTACAGTTTGAACCGGTTCCTGCAATGACCGGAATTCTCCCCTTCGTCCTTTCCACTGTGAATTTCACACATTCCATATGCTCTCGCTCTGTCATCGTTGCCGCTTCTCCGGATGTTCCACAGATCACAATGCTGTCTGTTCCATTTTCACAATGGAATTCAATTAATTCATCTAATCGGTCATAATCAATCGATCCATCTTCTTTGAACGGAGTAACAATTGCTACTCCTGCGCCTTCATATATTGCCATATAGATTCCTCTTTTCTTGTTATAAATGCCACACGGAATCCGCATGGCATTTTCTCATTGCTCTAGAGCGTGTTTGAAAAAGGCTTTCTACAAGATGTGCGTCACAATTTGTGGGAGATTTCACCCGGATGAGGGCGCCGTAGTGGGCTACGGCAACCGAATTCGGGTGAAATATACCGCAAAGTGGGGCGTGCAGATTGCAGGAATGATTTTTCAAACACGGTCTAGCACTAAGCTTCTATTGAATTTTTACCACAGATTTTTGTACATTTCTTCGACGTCTGCCTGTGTGATCACACGTTTTGTATTCTGCGGACTTCCACTGTCCATTGCATCATATGCCATTTTCTCGATTACTTTGAAAAACTTTTCTTTGTCAATTCCAAACTGCTCCAATGTTGGTGTCTCTAATTCTTCTGTCAATGCTACAACTGCGGCAAGGAATTTCTCACTTGCTTCTTTGTCAGAATCTTCCAAAGTTGCAACTCCAATTGCTCTTCCAAGATCTGCAAATCGATCATACGCTCCTTCTAATGCAAAACTTAAACACTCTTTCATTAACATTGCATTAGAAAGGCCGTGTGCTACATGGAACAGTGCTCCGATCGGACGGCTCATTCCGTGGATCAATGTTACAGATGCATTGTTAAATGCTATTCCTGCTTCCAGAGCTGCCACAGACATCTCTACTCTTGCCTCTTCGTTTTTGCCATCATGAAATACGATTGGGAGGAACTTAAAGATTCTCTTTACAGCTGACATTGCAAAAGTATCCGACAATGTCTGTGCCTTTCTGGATGTATAGGCTTCTACTGCATGACACAATGCATCAAGCCCTGTTGCTGCTGTGATCTTCGGTGGTGCTGTCATAGTGAATTGGGGATCGATAATGGCTAATGAAGGAATCAGCACTTTACCTTTCAGCAGCATCTTAATGTCTTTTTTGGTATCTGTAATGATCGTAAATTGTGTGGCTTCGGATCCTGTTCCTGCTGTAGTTGGAATTGCTACCATCGGAGGCATCTCTACATCAATCACTTTCCCCATGTAATCAGAAATATTTCCGCCATTTTTAACCAGGGATCCGATTGCTTTCATGGAGTCGATCGGACTTCCTCCACCGAGTGCAACAAGAAAATCACAGTTTTCTTCTTTGTACTGAGCAAGACCTTTTTCAATCATAAGATCCGTTGGTTCTCCTGCGATATCAGAATAAATTGTATATTCTACACCCTGATTTTTTAATGCATTCTCAACTTTTGCGCAGTTTCCAAGATCGATCATTACTTTGTCTGTAACGATCATTGCTTTTTTTCCAAGTGTTCCAAGTGTTTCCTGTGCCATATCAAGTGCGCCTGATCCTGAAATCATCTGTCCAGGTACGATAAATTCTCTTGCCATAATCATTCTCTCCTTTTCTATATAAAGGTTTCTGCTGTCATATTGTCTCAAAACTGTGCGTCATGCATCCACACATATCTTTCATCTTCGCATCTGTCAGTCTGAAGCCATGGATTTCCATTGATATGACGGATCATCCAGCATGTATACATCTGAAATCCAGGTGCCACTGCCTGTGGGTGAAGTTCACCTCCCGGTATTGCCGAGAAACTGTTGTTCACACTTTTGAATACCTGATCTCCTACAAAGCTTGCTCCAAATCCCTCCGGTCTGTCAAACTTGAACAGATAGGTCTCCGGCTGCGGATGTCTGTGCGGCAGATATCCTGACCAGTTTCCTCTGTCATTCAGCACTTCTCCGAGAACCATATTGGATTCCGGGCAGATATCATGATCAAAAATCGTATTCACACGGCGCTTCGCCACATTTCCGAATTTACCGACACTGGAGTAACCCCATGGGGCATCTTCCGGAGAATATAATTTACTTGCAAATGCTCTGTCATTATGTGTGCACTGTACCAGTATCTCAGTGTCTGTCTCTGCGTTCACAATGATTTCTTTTCCACTGCTTACATGCAATGCCCACGGTCCTTCTGTAAATACGTCTTTTCTGCTAACTGTCGCTTTCTCATTTTCCCATGTGTATGTGAGTTTTCCGGAGAGGAGAAGAACGGCTGTCTCCTCTCCTTCTCGCTTAAATGTTCTGGTTTGTCCGGCTTTCATGCTGTATACACGAATGTCCATCATCATTGCCTTATATTCATTATCATAAGTGGTAAGAATCATCTCGCCATTTTCATCAAATTTTGGATAACCAAATACCTTGCTCACTGTTATACTCCTCCTGATATTAGTAATCTCTAGCTTCTCTTCTTCCTTCCATAACGCCTTCGCATGCTTTTCTTACAGATTCTTTGGAAGAAGTTGTTGCAATTCCTACATTCCACCATGATTCATATCCGTCTGTCATGGTCTTTGGAATAACCTTCAAGTCAAATAAGCATGCAATTTCCTGTTTCTTAGCATCTTCCAGTGCTGCCTCTAATTCTGCAATGGTCTTACAGGTATAAGTCTTAAGTCCGTATCCTTCACCAACCTTTGCATAGTCAACCGGGATCAGATCTCCACATGGCTTCTTACCGTCTGTGTAACGGAACTCTGTTGCAATGCTTCCGATTCCGTGGTTCATTTCAAGATTGTTGATACATCCAAATCCACAGTTATCAAATACAAGAATATTTACTTTCTTTCTTTCCTGCATGATCGTCATGATCTCACTGTGCAGCATCTGGAAACTGGAATCCCCAACTACGCAGTACACCTCATTATCCGGTTCTGCAAATTTCACACCAAGTGTTGCTGCCACCTCATATCCCATACAGGAATATCCATATTCTGCGTGATAGCCGCCGCGCTTGTCTGTTGTCCACATTCTCTGCATACAGCTTGGAAGAGAACCACCGGCTGTAATAATCGTTGCATCCTCATCGATCACTCTTCGGATTGCTGCAAGAGCTGCTGTCTGTGTGATTTTTCCGTTTGTCATCTTCACAAATTCCGGAATGGTTCTTGGATCTCTGGCTTTGATGATCGGCTCAAAATCATCTCCTGTATATTCGATACCAGCAAGACGGATCATTTCTTTATCCCATACCTTTTTGGCTTCTTCAATCTCTCCGTTATAAGCAGATACATATCCACGCTCACGAAGTTTTTCTGCCAGAGCTTCCACTGTAGCCTTTGCATCTCCGACTGCTTTTACCGCATCCATCTTGTATGCATGGTATCTGCAGTTGTTGATCGTAACAAATTTTACATCCGGGTTCTGGTACAGTCTCTTGGAGCTTGTAGTAAAGTCTGACATTCTGGAACCAATGGAAATAACTACATCTGCATCTTTTGCAATGATATTGGAAGCATAAGTTCCTGTAACTCCGATTCCACCCAGGCAATATGGATGTCCTGACTTGCAGGCACTCTTTCCAGCCTGAGTTTCACCGAATGGGATCCTGAATTCTTCACAGAATTTTTCAACTGTCTCACCGGCTTCTGAGTAACGGACACCGCCGCCCACGATCACCAGTGGTTTCTTTGCTCCTGCGATGATCTCTGCAACATCTTCCAGTTCTTCTTCTACTGCTGCCGGTCTTGTAATTCTATGTACACGCTTCTTAAAGAAATATTCCGGGTAATCATAGGATTCACCCTCAACATCCTGACAAAGAGCTATGCAGCATGCACCTGTCTCCGCCGGATCTGTCAGAACTCTCATGGCATTGATGAGTGCTGTCATGATCATCTCCGGTCTTGTGATTCTGTCCCAGTATTTGCACACAGGTTTAAATGCATCGTTGGTTGTAACTGCCAGGCTGCTGCTCTGTTCTAGCTGCTGAAGTACCGGGTCAGGCTGTCTGGAAGCAAAGGTATCAGCCGGAAATACCAGAAGAGGAATGTTATTAACAGTAGCTGTCGCACAGGCTGTTACCATATTTGCTGCTCCAGGTCCTACGGATGAAGCACATGCAATAATTTTCTTTCGGTTACTCTGTTTTGCAAAAGCAGTTGCCACATGGCACATTCCCTGTTCGTTTCTTCCCTGCAGAACTCTTAACTGTCCCGGGTTTGTATCAAGTGCTTCTCCAAGTCCTACTGCGATTCCATGACCGAAGATGGTAAAAAATCCTTCTACAAACTTTGTCTCTTCTCCATCCATGGAAACATACTGATTATCAAGAAATTTCACAATTGCCTGTGCAACTGTCATACGGATTGTCTTTGTCATCGTTCTATTCCTCCTGCCGATCTTTTTATACTCTTGCGATCATTTCGCCGAATTTTTCTTTTTCTTCTCTGATAAATGCGTGTACTGCATCCGGTCCCGGAAGGGAATCAGAACAGTTATTGCTTCTTACCATCATGGATGCTTCCGCGGAACCAAACTCCAGACAGTCGATCACTTCCCAGCCCTGATATAAGCCATATAAGAATCCGGAACCGTATCCGTCTCCGCCGCCGAAGCCTTTTCTTGCCTCTACCGGGAATGGTTTGATGCTAAATTTCTGTCCGTCACAGGTATAAGCCGTAGATCCTTTCATTCCGTGCTTGATAACTACGATCTTTGCATTGTACCCCTGCCATAAGCCTGCGCTTTCTTCATCTGTCATACCTTCTTTGATAAGCTTTTCTGTCAGGTCAAATTCTTCTCTGGAGCCCATGATGATATCAGCTTCTTTTGCAACAATTGAATAGTAAATGGAGATTTCATCACTGTTCTTCCAGTTGTATTCTCTGTAATCGATATCGAAGATTATCTTTGTATCATTTTTCTTTGCAAGCATCACTGCCTTGATCGCAGCTTCTCTTGATGGACTTTCTGCAAGCGCTGTTCCTGAGATCAGGATAGCTTTGGACTGTCTGATGTAGTCTTCATCAATATCATCTACATGTAACTGAAGGTCTGCGATGCTTTTTCTATACATCAGGATGTGGCTTTCTTTCTCCGAAAGCATCTCGGTAAAGGTAAGACCGAGCTTTTCACCGTTTGTGCATCTTGTGATGTGCGAGGTATCAATTCCCTGTTCGTCGAAATATTCTGTCACATAATCGCCAAACTGATCATCGGATACTTTTCCGAGAAAACCTGCTTTTAATCCGTGTCTGGTAACACCAACTGCAATGTTTGCAGGAGATCCACCAACGAATTTCTCAAATGTATGGACCTTCTTTAATGGTTTGAACTCTTCCTTTACCTGGTCGTTGTAAGCCGGGTTAAAGTCGATTGCTACTCTTCCGAGAAGTATCAGATCCATTGGTCTAGTCTGGTCAAATTTTACATATTTCATAATTTACATCCTCCTGGTCTGCTGTTTGTCTGCTTTTTCTTAATTTGGATTGTGCACGTCATTTGTTGTGTGCTTTATTTCTTTTTGCGTGCTTTTGCGTGTTTCATTTGTTGATTGTATATTAGCACACATTTATTCAATGTGCAACACTCTTTGTATTTCTTTTTTATTTCCCGCATTTTCCACAAATTTGCCAGTGTGTTATTGTTGTATTTGCACAGTCCATTGCCTCTTAGCACGCATTATTGCACGCAAAAAAAACAGCAACAACAGATGTAATAAAACGCACATCTATTGCTGCTGTTCTTCTTAAGCATATTATGTTTGATTGAAACTTAAATGGTATCTTATTTTTACTCTTTAATCACACTATTTATGTTCCGGATAATAAGTAGTTCCACCGATCATCAGGATTCCTGGTACGATCAGATCAAGATTTATCATAACATATCCATAAACTCTGTCTTTTAAGCTTCTTTTTGTTGTTTTATTCACGCTCATTCTTCACCTGTCAGTAGTACACTGACTCTCCTTTCAAAAGCTTCTTATCTTTTTTCGAGTCAAATCATACCACTGTCAGGCAGTTTGCACAATATTTATTTATAATTTTTTTGCATTATTCACAATTCTTTTCTACTTTCTCGATATAATCGAGGATCAGATCTGCTGCTGCTTCCAGATCTATATGGCTGGTATTGATCATCAGATTATAATTGAGCGGATTTCCCCAGGTTCTTCCTGTATAATAGTTATAGTACCGCTGTCTGGTAGTATTCTCCTTATCCATTTCTTTCAGAGAAATGCCTCCATAGACCTCCTTGCTTCTCCTTGCCCTGAATTCATCATCTGCATAAATATATACATGATAACACCCTGGAACATCCTCGAGAACTGCATCTGCACATCTTCCGAGAAATACCGCACCTGATTTTTCTGCAAGTCTGCGTATCAGTGCCGCCTGTTCTTTATACATCTTATTGTAATCCGGTATGATATTATTTCCGATCCCCAGTCCTCCAAAGAAACTTCTGTGCTCTGAGGGAACTTTATATGCTTCTTCCAGAATACTGTCTACATCAAGATCGCCATTTCCCACGTTTTCTGCCGCAAGATAGACGATCTGTCTGTCATAGCAGCGTACCTGCATCTTCTTTGCCAGAATTTCCGCTATCTCTCTTCCTCCGCTTCCATACTGACGGCTGATGGTTACAATCGTATGCTCTTTCATCTTATAACTCTCCCTTCGCCTCACGCTCGATCAGTTCTTTCATGATATCCGGATACTGTTTATCAAGATGATAGAACAGAAGGACCAGAAGAACACCGCCTGCAACAATTAACGGACCAACTTTGTAAATATTCACGATCATATGTAATGCACTGTCCGGCTGCACTGCACTTCCGGCCACAGTACTGATATAACCTCCCAGTGACAGCAGTCCTGTCATAGCTGCTGATGCAATACCTGCACCTACCTTGGTACCAATCGAACCACCTGCAAAAATCAGACTTTCCTGTCGTACATGAGTTTTCCACTGACCAAATTCCACAACATCGCCGATCATACCGAATACGACTGCATTAAGTGGTGCAAGGCCGATTGCTCTTGTCAGACAGCTCATCACCATCCATGGCAGACTGTATGGATTGAGGAGAAACAAAAGCTGTCCAACCAGTGCAATCACACTTCCTGCCAGAGCGATATTTCTCTTTCCGAATTTTCGGATCAACGGTGCACACAGGAAGATACATGCAACCAGTGTAAGAATTTCTGTCAGATACAGGGTACTGTAAAGCCAGGTATCATTATGGAAAATATATTTACAGTAATATGGTAAAATCGTTCCGGATACACTGAATGATACACTCTGGAACATCCACAGTAATAATACAGCCCAGAAATACTGATTTGTAACTAATGATTTTAAACCTTTCTTTATCGGAACCTTTTCTGCTTTTTCCTGACCTGCGATCACAACTGTTTCTTTACAGTTAATAAAGCAGATCAGAAGAAGGATCAATGCCAGCACTGCCCACACTGCCATCGTCTTCACCCAGGCTGCCTGGTCGTTACCAAACAATTTAACCAGAGGAGTAGTAAAGGTTACTGCTACAATCTTACCCAGTGGAGATAATCCCATTCTTACTACACTTAACATATCTCTTTCGGATGATACTCGCGTCATCATCGCCGACAGACTTCCATAAGGCAGGTTGATTGCTGTATAGCATACCGTTGTACAGAAGTTATAAGTTACGAAAATATAGATTGCCTGTACCATTCCCATTGTATGTGGCACAGTAAAGAGTAAAATTGCCGACAATGCATACGGTACACTCATCCACAAAATCCAGGGTCTTGATTTTCCCCATTTGGAGTTTGTTTTCTCTACAATGATTCCCATGATCATATCTGAGAATCCATCAAAAAATCTGGATGCCAACATGATCAGCCCCACCGTTGCTGCCCCGATTCCGACATAGTCTGTGTAAAATATTGTCAGGAGGGTTCCTACCATGCCAAATACGACATTACACGCCACATCGCCTCCGGCATATGACAATCTGACCGGCCATGACAGTTTTCCATTTGCTTTATTATTTTCTCCCACTTTTCATAGCTCCTTTCCAGGTTTTATGAGATTACTTTTTCCAGGTTTCTTACATATCCTGATAAGCAAAAAGATCTGCAAGTATATTCCTCGCAGATCTTTTCCCTTCGGTCCTATACTACTTTTGACTCAGACTGTAATTTCAGATATTTTTACCGGACGATGTTCTTCCAGTGATTTCTTTGCTGCAAGTCCCATCAGAACCGGTTCAAGTCCGTCCATAACACCAAGTGGCGTGTCAGTATCATTTTCGATTGCTTCGATAAAGCACTTGATTTCTTTTGCATATGCTGCCATATAGCGTTCCAGGAAGAAGTATAATGGTTTTTCGCCTGTCACACCCTCTGCATTACTGATTACTGCGGATGATGTAGAGTCATTGGATACTGCTACCATTCCTTTGGAACCGAATACTTCTGCTCTCTGATCATATCCATAAACTGCTTTTCTGGAATTGTCGATTACAGCAATTGCTCCATTTTCCATCTTCAGTGTAATAACTGCTGTGTCTACATCTCCGGCTTCTCCGATTGCAGGATCTACAAGAACTGCTGCCTCTACGTATACTTCCTCGGCATTACATCCTGCAAGGAAACGCACCATATCAAAATCATGGATTGTCATATCTAAGAACATTCCTCCTGATACTTTTACATAGTCTGCACACGGTGGCTCAGGATCTCTGGATGTAATTTTAATAATGTGTGTATCTCCGATTTTTCCGTCTGCAACCGCTTTCTGTACTGCTTCGAAGTTGTGGTCAAATCTGCGGTTAAATCCAACCTGATATTTTACATTACTGTCTTTTAAAGCTTCAATTACTTCTTTGATCTTAGCAACATCGTGATCAATCGGTTTTTCACAGAATACATGTTTTCCTGCTTTGATCGCTTCTACAGAGATTGGGGAATGTGTGTCTGTAGAAGAACAGATTAATACTGCATCAATTTCCGGATTTGCAAGGATTTCTTTATAATCCTTTGTCACCGCTTCTACTCCCATATCTTTTGCCCATGCTTCTGTCTGCTCATTCATAAATGGATCTGCGATCATTTTTACTTTTGCGTTTGCCACCTGTGTGCAAATGCTCTCTACATGTACTCTTCCGATTCTGCCTGCTCCAATGATTCCTACGTTTACCATTTTTCTTTCTCCTTTTCTACTTTAAATTCATTTTATAATCCTGTTTTTTCAGCAATAAACTTTCTTGCTTTTATTGCATATTCTAATGGATTTGCTTTAGCCGGATCCTGTTCAGCCTCTACAAGCATATATCCTTCATACCCTGTATCTTCAAGTACTTTAAAGATTGGTTCAAAATCAATATCTCCATCTCCCGGCACTGTGAATGTTCCCATTCTAACTCCATCAAGGAAGCTTAAGTTTTCTGCTTTCACTTTCTCTACAACATCTTTGCGGATATCTTTTAAATGCACGTGTTTGATTCTGTCTGCATATTTCTTTACCATTTCAAGTGGATCCACTCCGCAGTATGCGAAATGTCCGGTATCAAAAAGCAGACTTACATATTCCGGATCCGTATTGGCCATCATGCGCTCTACTTCATCTGCATTCTGCACAACTGTTCCCATATGATGATGGAACGTAAGTGCAATTCCATATTCTTCTTTCGCAATTTTTCCAAGTCTGTTCATTCCCTCGCAGAATACGTTCCACTCTTCATCGTTCATAACGTATTTTTGTCCGAATACCGGTGTATCTGTCATTCCCTGTACGCTGTGGCTCTGCTCGGATGCTCCGATCACTTTTGCTCCCATTTCTTTTAAATACTCAAGCTGAGCTCGGAAGTCTTTTTCTACTTTTTCAAATGGTTTTGTAATAAGAAAGCAGGAAAACCACTGATTACAAATTTCCATTCCACGAAGTTCCAATGCTTTTTTCAAAACTTCTGTGTCTTTCGGATACTTGTTTCCTACTTCTGATCCTGTAAATCCCGCAAGTGCCATCTCGCTGACACACTGCTCGAATGTGTTCTCGCTTCCAAGATCTGGCATGTCATCATTTGTCCATGCGATTGGTGCAATTCCAAGTTTTACTTTTGTTTTATCAAACATTTTCTCTACCTCACTTTTTATATTTTTCATATCTCTTTCTTGTGACTATATAATACCAATGTCTGCTCATAAAAATAATCGGCATGTTCTTTAGATTTTTGAGTTTTTATTTAGGTCCTCTTTTTGTTGTCTTATTTTTGGGTTTTATTTTTTTGTCATATTTTTAGGTGTATTTATTATTTTATTTTCACACGCGTAGCACGCGCTTTTATTATGTGCCACGCAATCAAAGTATAAAAAAGGAATTCCTCACTGAATACTTTATTCTGTAAGAAATTCCTTCTATTTACTGTTTATTTACTTCTTTTCGATATTCTGCCGGACTTACACCACAATTTTTCTTAAATACTTTGGAAAAGTAATGATAATCATTAAATCCAGACCGTTCTGCAATCTGACACATTTTCAAATGACTTTCCTTCAGCATTTTCTTCGCGTGCTCTAAGCGAAGATTTAATAAATACCCTGCAAATCCAATTTTCATCTCCTGACTAAAGAGGAAACTGAGATACGAACTGTTCACACCGGCTCTCTCTGCCGCATCATTCAGACTGATTGGTTCTTTGTAATGTGTATTTAAATATTCCACTGCAATGCGCACCGGCTTGCTTAAGTTTTCTGGCAGTTCTTCTTTTTGTACTTTAAATAAATGATTCTTTTCTTCCTGCAGGCAGTTTGAAACTTCATCAATACTCTGTATCGACTGTTGCAACGACTCTCCGTCTCCACAGGCCACTAAGAAACATTTTAACCAATGCATTACAATGGTCCCTTCGGTCAATTCCTTTTTGAAGTCTTCCACCACAGCTTTGGAAAGTTTTTCATATGTATCTATATCCTGGCCGTATTTCAGCTGTGGAAGTTTCTCGATCAGTTTCTCAGCCGAAGACGGAAGCGTCGAACCTACTTTCCCATTCATTTCGTAATAAATCACAGCATTCTTTTCGTAAAATCCTGTTTTCACCATCATTCTCGCCTGTTGATATGCCTGTCGTATCGCATCCTGCCCAATACAGATATTACTTACTCCTACTGTAAATGATTTGTGTTCTTCTCTGCAAAACTTATAACAGGCAGATGCTGCACTTGTCAGTTTTTGGTGCATAACACTTGCTTTATAACATTCGGATAAATCAAGAAAACTGCAATAAATTCCATTTCCAAGATGTAATGTTTCCTGAATGAATTCATATTCTTCCGCTGCCTGCTCCATGATATTCTGTAATTTTTTCAAAAATCCAACTCTTTTTGTTCCCTGTTCAAATTCAGTCAAAAAATCTGCTTCTGCATTTACCGGATCAAGCTTTAATATTATGACTGCGCTATTTTGGTAAGTTCCTTTTATGCCAGCCTTAATTCTTACTTCTTCTCGTTCTTCTTTACTTAACATTCCGGATAAGATCTGATTAAAGAAAAGGAACACATCATTTGTATTTTCTTTTTTCTCTTCCACAATATCCGGCACAGAAGCATTTTCACTTTTTTCATCTATTTTTTTCACTGTAGACATTAAGAGCGTATAAAGACTTTTTTCATTCAATGTGTTTTTCAGCACATATTCATCGGCACCTTCTTGCATTGCACGCTTGACCGAATCAAAATCATCATGACAGCTCAGTACAATAATATACATTTCCGGATATTTTCTTTTTACTGCCTTTATCAGTTCAATGCCATCCATCAATGGCATCGCAAGATCCGTGACTAGCAGCTCAACCGATGTTGTTTCCAGCACTTCCAATGCTTCCTCGCCATCTCTTACATCCCCTTTGATCTCCACTCCTGCTTCTTGCCATGATGGAAGCATCTTCAAATAGCTTCTCACCAGATAATCATCATCTACTAATAATGCTTTGATCATCCTTCATCTCCTACTCTTAATACTGGAAGATAAATCAGTGCCTTCGTTCCTTCACTGCTGCTTTGATAAGCAAGTTCTGCCTCATTCGCATAATACAGCTTTAATCTGTCACGTACATTTGGAATTCCGACTGCTGTCAGACCTTTCGTTTTTTTACTCTGACTATGTAAGAGCAAAAAAATCTGTTCCTCGCTCATTCCTCTACCATTATCTGCCACTTCCAGATAAAGCTTCTCTTCCAACACCCATGCGCTGATTTTTAACATTCCTTTTTTCTTCTTCAAATCGAACCCATGAAGCAACGCATTTTCAACTAATGGCTGCAAGATTAGCCGCGGAATTACACACTGCTCTGCTTCCTTTGCAATATTATATGTAACCTGGAATTCTTCACCATTTCTGAATTCCTGCAGATGAATATAATTTTCCAAAATCTGGACCTCTTCTGCAACAGTCAGAAATGCCCCTTTTTTACTGATACATGTCTGCAGAAGCTCTATGAAATCTTCGATCACACCGGCAAGCTCTCTTTCTCCTTTTATCATTGCTGCGCATTTGATTGAATTTAATGTATTATACATAAAATGTGGTGTAATCTGATATTGCAATGCTTCCAGTTCAGCATCTTTCTTCTCTTTCTCTTCTTCGATAATTTGCTGTATCAACTCCTGAATCTGATCTAACATCCTGTTAAATTCCGTCGCCATAATTGCCGTCTCGTCCTGTGAAATGACCTCAACTCTCGTATCCAATTCACCTTCCGATACTTTTTTCATTGCTTTTGTCAACCTTCTCACAGGTTCATAAACAATATTTGTAAATTTCAATGCAAGGAAGATTGATGCAAACAAAACTACCGCGACAGCTCCATATACATATTTGCGGAGCGAATTCAAATCACTCAGAAGCTCTTTTCTCTCAACCTGTGCAAACACACCGCAACCCGAAAAAGCCCCTTTGCAATACAGATATATATTATCACTGTCTTCTTGCACCATATCTTTCTCGTTATGCAAAGTTCTTATTTTTTCTTCCGACATTGATGAATCTTCCCATTCATCTCCCATATTAGAATCCTTCGTCGAAGTCAAAATCTGCCCCTGATTCATCAAATAAACACTTACCTGATCTGCGTTTTTCATATCATCTACGTAATCATAATACAGACGTCTTTCTTCTATATTTGTACAAATATATCCCATTACGTTATCATTTTTATCTTCCACCGTTTCTACAAAGCTAAGTACTTTCTCGTCTGGATTGATAAGGTTTTCAAGTATAACCGGACCGGAATTTTCTTTGACCTCATCTAAAAATGTTGCAATTTTCATCTGGGAAAGGTTTCCTCTATACACAGGATAGTCTTTCGATGTAACGATTTCTTTTTTACAAGGGATTAAAAGATACATGGAGGAAATGGCATTATTTTCTTTACAATAAAGTCGCAATACATCCGATATTTTTTCCAGTTCCTTCTCATCTTCATTTTCAAGATGAGTTTTTACTCTTTGCTTAATTTCATCGTCACATGCCGCATTGATCGTAATATCACACACTTCCTGCAGCATTCCATCCACTGTATTCGACAACTGACTGATTCGCTTTTGAAATACGACCGTATAATTCTTTTCAATCATTTGGGATGTTTTATAATAAAACATTGCAGCGATCACAAATGTAGTCAGCAGGGTAGTAGCAATAATGGATATCAAGATTTTATTCCTGATACTATTTTTCTTTTTGTCCATCCAGATACTCCTTTAAATTATCCTTTATCAAAATCTCTGCTTCGAGGAAATAATCTCCGGTCTTATTCTTTTTGCCAATCATCTTGTAAATATGTCGAATCGTCTCATATCCCATCGTATATCCAGACTGAGCAGCCAGAACTGTTATTTTCCCTTTTTTCAATGCCTCTAAAGAATCCTTCTGTTCGTCCACTGTCGCAATTTTTATTTCATTCGCCTTCTTCACATCAGCAAAGCCAAGTGCGGTGACAGCACTTGTCGCAAATATCCCGTTTACATCCGGATATTCCTGCACCAACTCATCTACCTTCTTTTCAGACATCAGAAGATTGGAATAGCCGCTTTCCACAAAGCTGATCGTTATCTCCGGCTCATTTTCCATATACTCTTTGAACCCCTCTACACGGTTACGATGTCCGGACTGTTTCAGATCACCTGCAATAATACCTACTTTTCCTTTGTGTCCCATTTGTTTTGCAAGCTCACGTGCAAGCAGATATCCGGTTTTTCGATTGTCAATTCCTATATAAGAAAGATTATCTCCTTCAAATCCGGTGTCAAAAGTCACTGCTGGTATCTTTTCTTTTTTGATTGCATCCATATAGTCTGGTATATCGTAAGAATCGATTGGAGATATAGCTAGCGCATCTACAGATCTTTCGATCAACTTTTTCACCTGCTTTATCTGTACCTCCTTTTCAAGCTCCGAATTTGGGGACATAATGACCAGCTTCATTCCATATTTCGTCGCTGCCGCTTCCATTCCTGAACGTACAGACATCCAGTATTCACTGGAGCTCGACTTCATTACAACGCCAACTGTCTTAGACTCTTTTGCTTTCTGCACTGTTTTTGCTCCATTATCTCCACATCCTATTAAAAGAGAAACAATAAGTGCGAGCACAGGAAGCATTTTCTTCAGATATAAAACTTTTTTCATCTTATCACCACATGCTTTTTGAATTTTACAGATTGTATTTTGTCTTAATATTGATTCCTGTATAGAGGCAATCTTCTTTCGGAACCACTCCATTCACGAGCAGATCAAATAGCAGTCGCACCGGACGGTATCCTTGCTCAAATCCATTCTGATCAATCAAAAAATCAACAATGTTATCTTTCAGAAGCTTTTCGTTCTTCGCAGTCTGGTCATAAATAAGCACGTATGGTCTTTGATCCATCCGAAGCTTTCCAAATGCTTCCCGAATTCCAGACTGTCCTCCTGAGACTACATAGATTCCATTAATTCCAGAAATATTCATCATCGCATTCTCTATAATCTTCTCTACTTCCTTCGAATCATTAAAACTTCCCTGCACACCTGCGATTTCCAGTTTCGGTGCAATCACTTTTAATTCTTCTACAAATCCATCTACACGTGCATTGTTCAACGGGCTGCTGAAATAACCTGTCACGATCAGTATTTTCCCAATCCCCTTTGTAAGCATATGGAAAAGCCCGGCAGCGGTTCTTCCGCTCTGACTGTTATTCATTCCGACAAAACAGCATCTCTTCGTTCCTACAATGTCCGAGTTGAATGTAATAACAGGTATTCCCTTTTCCGTGATCAGCCAGTTTAATTTCTCACGGATCTTTTCACTTTCAACCGGCATGATCGCCAGACCATCAATGTCTTCTTTCAAAAGCTCATTGATTGCTTCCATCTGCTCTTTTTCCAAAACAGAATCATTTTCCTTTACGATCACTTCAATGCCAAGTTCATCCATCTCTTTCTTTGCTGTCTGAATTCCTCGCAATACTTCCAGCATAAAAGAGGATTTTGATAATTGCGTGATCACTCCTATTTTTTTCTTTTTCTTACTTCCATTCGTTCTTTTTCGCTGCTTATGAACATAACCAAGTTCGTCGGCTGTCTTCTGGATCATTTCCGCCACTTCTGGATTGATTCGCCCGCGATGATTTAATGCACGGTCAACCGTTCCTCTCGATACTCCTGCCACATCCGCGATCTGTTGTATTGTTACTTTCATATACATCTCTCCTCACAAAATTTCTAGTTTCATTATAGCACATCATAAAAAAGCACGCAATCATTATTGCGTGCTTTTCGTGATTAAATGCCTCCACAATCTTTTCTTCACCCGAATAAATCGTGCAAGATACTAAATACCCAAATGCAAAACCACATCATTGTTAATTAAGATTAAACTGTGTAAGCCAAGGCATCCTTTTCCGTGCAATCCGGTTGATATTCGTAGCAACACCACGAAGCTGACTGAGTGTCTCTGCAAGTATCAGATTCAACTTTTTCAATTCTTCCGCTTCCTCTACGGATGCAATTTTTAAACCTGCTATTGCATGAATTACAACCGCCTGCTGAAATTCCTTCAAAATAATTTCTTCCCGTTCTCTGGCAGCCTTATCCACTTCCAGCAGATGCTCACCAATCGTATCCTGCAAAAGCATCACCTGATACAGGGAATTGCAATGGTTCTTCAGATAATCTCTGCGTAAGAATCCATACTTGCCAAGCTGCTCCATCTGATTACCTAATTTATAAGTAAGGTTCGGAATCAAGTATCCATTTACATTCGTATAAGTCAGTTTCATTTTATTAGCACTCTCCATTTCTCATCATTTTTTTACGACAAATTTACGACATTTGCGATAAATCTGACACTGCTTTACAATACCAGACAAAATGACTGATTCCCCGGAAAGCCTGTAAAGCAGGCACTTCCGTGGTACACAAGACAGGACAAAAATCAACTTCCATTATCAAGAGGTGAGTGCTATTTTTTTATTCTAAGCATTCCATAATTATCTTCTCGCATCTGTCGTACCCAAGCTTGGAACTATTCAGACACAACGTATAATTTCTGGCTTTTCCCCATTTCTGATCCGTATAAAAATTGTAATTCGCCATACGCCTTTTATCTGTATCTGCCATCATTTTGACAGCTTCCTTTTCTTCTACATTATATAACCCCATAATTCGCTGTGTTTTTTCCGGCATATCCCCATGGATAAATACATTCAGTACATCATCCCGGTCTTTCAGAATATAATCTGCATTTCTTCCAATGATCACGCAAGACTCCTTTTCAGCCAGCTCTAAAATAACTTTCCTCTGTGCCTCATACACCAGGTCTTCTACTGATTTTCCTGTGACGTCACGTCCGGCAAATGCATATGCGAATAATCCTTTTTTCGGCGATAATTCTGCATTTTCCTGAATATATTCCGGAGATAAACCAGACTTTTCTGCAATCTCATTAATGATATTTTTATCATAATAAGCAATTCCAAGTTTCTTTGCAACTTCTTCTCCAATAGATCGTCCGCCGCTTCCAAATTCTCTGCTGATTGTAATAATTCTTTTTGTCATCTCCGCTTCCTCCTTAACTTAAAACATCAACCTTGTTTTTTCTAATTTTCTTTAAGAACACATATCCCACAAAACATGAAACTATTTCAGTGATCGGAAATGCCCACCAGATTAATGTAACGCCCATCTGTCCATTTCTGACAAATATCGAAAAAATTCCGGCCAGTGGCAGGATAATGACAAGCTGTCTCAAAAGTGAAATAACCAGCGATTCCATACCACCGTCCAATGCCTGATAAATCCCCTGATAAGCAACATTAATTCCGGCAAACAGAAAGCTGACTGAGATTACTCTCATTGCTCCGATAAAATATTCTCTTGACTGTCCTGCATTAAACAGTGTCGCGAACGCCCCAGGGAAAATCTCTGTAATGGCAATTCCGAGAATCATTAATGCAACCGTATAGATCAGACCATATTTGATTCCATCCTTTATTCTCTTCTTGTTCCTCATTCCATAAGCAAATGCAAGGATTGGAGTAATCGCATCACGCAGACCAAATGCAAGGAAGAGAACAAACTGCTGCACCTTATAGAACAAACCATATGCTGTCTGTGCTGACGGATTGAATTTCAGAATCAGATTCATTACATAAACCATAATAGACATCAATGCCTGCGCAATGATCGCCGGAAGTCCGATCGCATAGATTTCTTTTATAACACCACCATCCGGCTTCATATATTTCGCCCCATGCTCAAACTCTTTATTCAGTTTTATGTGGAAAATGAACAGCAATACCGCAGACGCCACCTGCCCAATTACTGTTGCATAGGCTGCACCCTTCACTCCCATTTCCGGGCAAGGTCCAATACCATAGATCATGATCGGATCAAGAATAATATTTACAACTGCTCCGACCACCTGACCGATTGTAGAATAAAGGGATCGTCCTGTTGCCTGTAATAACTTTTCGAATAAAGAAAAGAAAATAATACCAAAAGAAATCACGCAACATATCCGTAAATAACTGACTCCCATCTCAAGTACTTCTGCATCTACTGTCTGAGATGAAATGTATGCTTTCACCCCGAAGATGCCAAACAGCAAGCAGACTACATAAATAATCACTCCCAGGAACAGACTGTTTCCTGCTACCTTTGTTGCTTTTTTATTGTTTCCCTGGCCAAGTGTCCTTGCCAGAAGTGCATTGGTTCCGACACCTGTTCCAATTCCCACTGCTACCATAAGCATCTGAACCGGGAATACCAAAGTCAATGCATTCAATGCTGCCTCACTGCCTACTCTCATATTTCCTACAAACGCACTGTCTACAATGTTGTAAACCGCCTGCAATGCCATAGATAAGATCATCGGGATTCCCATCTGGACCATCAGCTTATTCACCGGCATATCCTTCATCTTGTTGCTTTCCGCCATTTTGTTTTAACTCCTCTCTTTTCCGCACAAAAAAAGTGCGTACCTTGTCTTATAAGCTGGACTTACGCTGACAGGCTACACACTTTTTCATGGCGATATTCTATTTTAACAAAAGAAAACGAGTAACAGGTAAACTGGATTTACGCTTACTTGCTACTCGTTTGTAGTTATTATATTTCCTGTTTTTTGAAAAGTCAAACAAATTTTTTCACGTTTTCAATCCATCTTGCATTTACGTTACTGTTCACACGATGTGCGATCAGCAACGCATCTCGCCATTTTAAATCGCCTTTGGCGATGGGCGAGATGCATTCAAGCCAAAACGTGCATCCTCCGTGTCAATCAGCGAAGTGATTGACACGGGAGTGAACAATAACGCATTTACATCATACAAAAAGTCACTGCAAATATTACCCAGGCAACTATTGTTCCTCCAAGAAATTCCTTTACCGTGTGTCGTTTTAACTCTATAGATGCCCAGAATTCTACCAGATATAACAGCAGACAGATCACTGTCACATAACCGCTGAAATAATACGTTAAAATCAAATATGGTAATGTACAACTACAGGCATGTCCACTTGCTTTTATTTTGAACCCCTTATTTACAATTGTAAGTACCAAAACTGATAGAAAATAAGCATTAAAAATCCACTGCAGCATTTTGTTGCAGCCAACACAATACCCAATCACCATCACTGCCAGATATGACACAAAATTAAAAATAAATGCCATTTTTCTTTGATTCTTACGGCTGTCTTCCTTATTCTTTCTTCTGGCCGCAATTGGATAGGAAGCAATTGGTATAATAGTCAGAAATAATATTGCCATCAGCAGATTACCTGAAGTTCCAAATTCTTCACGTCTTAATCCGTATAATATCAGAAGCATCACCAGTGCTTCAATCGGCGGAATAGTTATGATCCGAATTATTTTAGCTGTCTTTTTCTTTCATTCTATCTTACCTCTTTCATAACAAACTTCATATTTTCTTACATTAGTATAGCAGACTTCTACCCGTTTCATATCAGACAAACTCCTTCCCTGTGTCTGATTTTCAGACATTCCCCCTACTTTCGTCTATTAGCGACGTGCACTACAAGGCGCACCATAAAAAAGGAGACTGTCACGAATTGTGAACAGTCCCTTTTGGATACTCTTACATATGTAATTGCTTTTTTATAGATTTTTCAGCTTTTCTTTTTCCATTGTTACTTTTATTGCTGCTCCCAGAAGATTTGATGAATTATTGTATTTACAGTTTGTGATTTTTGTTGTCAAAAATTCTTCTGTAGCGTTGAAAAATGGAATCGATATTTCACGATATTTTTCCTGAAGTAATTTAATAAACCACTCTTCTTCAGATATACCGCCACCAATACAGATTATTTCAGGATTATATGTAACTACCATATTAATGACATCCATTACTAAATTTTGAATCCAGACTTTCATTACTTCACAAGCAATCGGATCTTTCGCTAAATATTTCTCAGTTACTTCCATTCCATACTTAACCTGGGAATCTTCACTGACTTTTTCGTTATAAAGCTGAATCAGCTTTCTCATAGAGCACTGATTTCCAAGCTTTAAAATTTTACCTGTAGCAGCATCATAGTAAGGAATAAAATGAACTTCACCTGCAAATCCATCATTTCCATAAATTACATCTTCTGAATTACATAAACAGCCGCCGACACCAGTACCAATAATAAGATACCCTGAACTTTTTGTTCCCTGCGCATTTCCGATTTTTAATTCGCATAGACCAGCTGCTTTTGCATCATTTATGGTTGCAGTAAATTTATTTAATCGCTTTCCGACTTCTTCATTCACTGTTGTTCCATACATGTTCTCTACTGTTTTTGCAGCACGCGTTTTTACAAGAGATGTACGATCGATCAAACCAGGTGTACTTATACCTACACATTCAACTATTTCCGCATCAATGCCTTCGCATAAGTAATCATAGAACTCATCTTTTGTAGCAAAATGTCTGGTTTCCTTTTTCCACTGTTTCTGAATCGTGAAATATTGATCTATGTAACCATATTTAATATATGTTCCACCTATATCAATTCCAAGTACATATTTTTCACTCATAATAAACACCTTTCTACTATAAAAATCTGTTAAATTCTTTTACCTTATGCCTGTTTTTCTGTTTTTGGAAGTTTCAGTCCGAACAATGCAACAATACCGGCGATCACTCCAAGAACTGCTAAGGTAATGTAAGCATTAGAGAATTCTCCACCACCAAGGTCAAGGATAGCTCCGATTAATGTCGGTGCAACAAATCCTCCCAAAGATGATACTGCTGTGATTACTCCCATTGTTGTTCCTATATATTCTTCTGAAATTAATTTCTGCGGCAAAGTCTTAATTGCAACAAATGGGAACATGCTGGAGTATGCAGACACATAAATACATACAACAGAAAGTGCCAACATATTTCCCTTAACCATTACAGTAAATAAAATTGCTGTGATAATCGTACTTAAGAAAATAAACCAGTTTTCTTTACCTTTGAATACTTTTGAGAGAAGATATCCTGTTAATGGAGAGCATCCAATTGAAATTAATGAGCTCAATGATAAAATACTTCCGATTTCCACCATATCTTTATTAAAGTTTGTGCTTAAAAATGTTGCATACCAGTTATTACTTCCATTAAGAATCAAGTTGAATACGAAAATACAAATTGCAAAGATCCACATATTTCTATCTGTAAATACATCAGATATTTTTGCTTTATTTTTATTATCAACTGTAGCTTTTTCCTTAGCTTCTGCTTCTTTAATATTCGGAAGATTCTTGAGAATCAGCAGGAAGGCAATTACATAAAGTACTGCTGCTACCCAATAAGCATACTGATAATTTACAGCGATAATTCTTGCACCGATATATGTAGCTGCAAAACCGGCAATATTCTGTGCAATAAACCAAACAGACTGAATCATAACTCGCTTTTCTTTATCATAATTTAATGCAATTCCCTTTGTTGTTGCTGAAGGTACGCTTCCATGTGAAAAACCAAGCAGGAAACGAATTACAATAAACATAGTCAATACGCTTGCGAATGGGAATACAAAAGCACATACTGTTGCAAGTGCCAGACACGCCATTAATACGCGTTTATATCCAAACTTATCAGAAATAATTCCTCCCGGGAAACTAACAATAGCAAATCCAAGGGAATATGCACTCATCATTAATCCGGCCTGTGTTGCAGATAATCCAAATTGTTCACGAATTGGAATAATTGCCATTCCAATCAAACCTTTATCAAAGTTTACTGCAAAAAATACTATCATTAAGCAAATTATAACATGATATTTTTTAACAAATGATTTCATCTTTTCATTCCTCCTCTAACTTTTGTTTGTTATTAAGACAGATCCTCTCCGTTAGATTGAATACATTTCTTGTACCAGTCGAAAGAATCCTTTTTCATTCTTTTTCCTGTTCCATGGCCTCTGTCATCAAGATCTACATAAATAACCCCATATCGCTTAGACATCTCCATTGGGCCACAAGACACAACGTCAATAATTCCCCATGCTGTATAACCTAAAACATTGACACCATCCATCACAGCCTCTTTTAACTGCTTGATATGTTCACGCATATATTCTATTCTATACAAATCATGGATTTTACCGTCTGCATCAACTTTATCATAGGCTCCTAATCCATTTTCTGCAACGAATACAGGAATATGATATCTGTCATACATCTGATTTAAGGAAATTCTCAATCCGATTGGATCAATCTGCCAACCCCAGTCGCTGGATTTCAAATATGGATTTTTATTTCCGGTAACCAGATTTCCACTTGTTTTTTCCCAGCCCTGATCTGTTGTTGATACCAGTGACATATAGTAGCTGAATGCTACAAAATCAACTGTATTCTCAGCCAGTATTTCTTTATCACCAGGTTCCATTTCTACATGAATTCCGCACTTTTCAAAATATCTGTCCATATATTCCGGATAGAATCCTCTGACCATAACATCAGTATAAAAGTAATTTGAGTACTGGTCATCATGTATCATTTGCATTACATCTTCTGGTTTACAAGTAGCCGGATACGTTGTAAATCTTGCAATCATTCCTCCTACCATAGCGTTTGGAATAATTTCATGAGCTTTCTTTACTGTCAGTGCATTAGCGATAAATTGGTGATGCAGGCATTGGAAAATTGCATTGTCATAATCTTCTTCTTCATCCTGAATCAGACATACTCCATTATATGGATTAAAACGTCCTGCATTAAACTCATTAAACGGAAGCCAGAAATCTACCAGATCACCCAGACGGGTAAATAAAGTCTCTGCATATCGAACATAGAAATCTACAGTTTTTCTAGATTTCCACCCACCATACTTAAGCACCAGATTCACTGGAATATTATAGTGGAGCATGGTAGCAAAAACCTTCATGCCTCGTTTATGACATTCGGTAAACAGATCAATATAATATTGAATTCCTTCTTCGTTTGGTTCCGGGTCATCTCCATTTGGGAAGATTCTTGCCCAGCAGATAGAAGTTCTAAATACTCTCAAGCCTAACTCTTCCATTAGTTTCAAATCATCTTTGTAAGTATGATAAAAATCGATTCCCCAACGGAATGGATAGTGCTCATTATCCTTATCTGTCAATGCTTTTTGGAATTTTTCATGGTTGATACGCTTATTTTTCTTATCTGCTCTTTCTTCTTTCGTCCATGCTGCATCAAAGTATCTCAGGTCCTGAGTGTCTAATCCTTTTCCACCCTGATCATAAGCTCCTTCTGCCTGTGATGCCGCAATAGCACCTCCAAACAGGAAATCCTTCGGAAACCCTTTTCTCATTTTTTATGCTCCTTTCTTTTGTTCCTATATACACATTATATCTGAATTCTTGTTAAAAACTATTACCATACAAAACCAGTACACTTACTTAACTTAAGATTCTTCTCTGATGGAAATACAAAAATTATATTTGCCGCTTGTAAGCTCATAATGATTTCCATTTAATTCTAAATCGACTCTCATATTAACTGGAATCTGACAAGAATAGTTCAGCATATCATTGTCTATCTCCCAGCCACTTTCCAGTTCACCAAGAGGCGTATTTATTTTTCCTCTTGCATATTTAAATCCATATACCTGCGGTTTCAAGTAACAATGTGAATATCCTGGTTCTTTTTCATCTCTCTGGATACCTAAAATTGATTCGTAACACCAACTCAGAACACTTCCAAGAGAATAATGATCGAAACTATTCATCGCATTGTTCTTTCCGAACCCATTTTCTCTGGTAAAACTATCCCAACGTTCCCATACTGTAGTAGCACCTTGCGTAACCGGATAGAGCCAGCTTGGATAAGAAGTCTGAGTAAACAACTGACACGCAGCTTCATGTTGATTGTTTTCTGTTAAGACTCTGTTTAGTGGGCCGGTTCCAAAGAAACCGGTTCGGACAGTATAACCTGCTTCTTTAATTTTCCGAACAAGATGTTTGATAGCAATTGATTTTTCTTCATTTTCAAACATTCCACAATCTAAACCAATTACATAACTTCCTTGTGTATCACAGATTGTTCCGTCCATCTTTCGTGTAATTCCTGTCTTATTATCAAGGAACGTATCTCTCCAATATACTTTCGTTTCTTCATATTTTTGTTTGTAATGATCTGCCTTACTTTTCTTACCTAAATATTCTGAAAAAACTTGCATATATTTTGCATTTCTTCCATAAAATGCGTTCCATACAAGATAATTATCTGTTTCATCAATAGCAAGCCAGTCTCCCAGAAATCCTTTATATTGTTTTCCCGGCATCCCTTCTTTTTCCATCGTCTGCATCCAGCAGTCCATAGCCTGATAGTTTTCCTTTACAATGTCAATATCTCCATACTGCTGATATAACTCCCATGTCATAATAATCAGAGCACTTTCGTATGTGATACCTCCGAATCCACCACCTATCGGTGCAATGTCAGGTAAATGTCCGTTTTCACGTTGTAAGTCTTTCATTGCCTGCATATTTCGTAACAGGAAATTTTTCACATTACCGAAATAAGTTGCTGTACGTGTAAACACATGTGTATCTCCACACCATCCCATTCTTTCATTTCGCTGAGGACAGTCTGTCGGAATACTGATATAATTACTCAACATACTATATTTTACATTTTTTACTAATCGATTAACCAGAGGATTGCTGCACTCGAAATTTCCAACGACTGTACTTACACTCGACAATAAAATTCCAGTCACTTCATTTAACTCTGGTGGCGTCTTGACCCCACTTATTTCTATATATCTAAAACCATGAAATGTGAATTCAGGACAAAAAACATCATCTTCTGTTCCAGATAATATATATTCGTCAGTATTAGATGCCTCTCGCAGATTTGCCTGAAGCAGCATTCCAGATAACTCCCCATACTGTTCTGGATAGAGCATTTCTCCGTAGCGAATCCGTATCTTTGTTCCTTCTTCTCCGTGAAATCTGATTGAGACAATTCCTGCAATTTCTTGTCCTAAATCATAAATATACAGTCCCGGTACCGGTTCTTTCATTGTCTTAGGATGAAAATACTCCACAGCTTTTACAGGTGCATTAAAAGACCCTACAATCTGAGGCTGCGTTAAATTAACATGTTCCCAGCCAGGAATCAGCGGAGACGATGGCTTGTCTGCCATAATTGTAACAGGCATAATTTCTTGTGGTTTCTTCATCCCTGTCAAATGAAATTCCGGCATTGAAAACTCTTTATAAATCCATCCCTTTCTTTCATCAAATTTTTCACCATTGAAAAAGCTGGAATATTGAAATGGACCTTCCCCATAATATTGCCAATTATCACAATCGGAAGTAATAGTCTTTCTCGTTCCATTTCGATAAGTAATTTCTATTTTCGCTAATAAGCTTGGCTTATCTCCCCAATAATTGTAATTATATAGTGCATATGTAGACATATCACTCCACCAGCCAGGTGCTAACGTAAATCCAATTCCATTCGTTCCTGAATTAAGATGATCTGTTATATCGAATGTCTGATACATTAAATGTTTGTCGTATTGACTTGCTCCTGGCATAAAGTATTGATCTGTCACTTTTTCCCCATTGATATGTACCGTATAAATCCCTCTGGCGGTTGCGTATAATCTTGCTGATTCGACTTCACTGTCTACCTGAAAATCACAACGTAACATTGGCAATGAATGCCTGGATGGATTAAATACTTCTATTTTTTTTGTTTCATCCGCTCTGATTGTTTTTCCTTTTTCAATATCATATTGTGCAATAATAGATTTTGGTGTTCTTATATTTTTAATTGTCAATCCATCAAAATACGCCTCTGTATGTTTGTCCACATAATAGCCGATATCGCAAAGCCGAGGATATGTTGTCACGTCATTAAACCCTAAGGGATTTAATTGTCTTGGGGCAGTTTTTTCTCCTGAAAAAGTTTTTCTTTTTACAGAATCAACCCGGATTTGATCAATATAAGCAAAAGCAGCATTTCCCATTACTTCTATTGTTAATGTATGTGGATCGTATCGATTTTCTTGTGTGATGACCGATTCTTTTGTCGTATCTGAGATTGCATAAAAACTTGCAAAAGGGATATTCTCCTGATCATTTTTATCATAACCCACACGAAAAATATCTATTTTAGCAGGAATGCTACTTACATCCAATACATATCCTATATAATTTGTCCCTTCCAATAACATTTCATTTCTTGTTTTTTTAGAAAGTCTTGGATCATTTGCTCCAAAAACAATGCCTGCTCTCGTTCCATTTTTCAAAATTTTTATCTTACTTTCAATAGAAAATACGCTCATTACATCTGATGTTACATAAAATTCGGGAGCACCGATCCATTTTGCACCGTTCCATGCTTCAATCGTTGGACTCATTAATCCAGTTTCAAAAAAAGTAGATTCCTTTTTCTTCTCTCCAGACATTTCCCATATTTCCACTATGACATTATATCTGGTACAAGGCTCTAATTCATTTCCACTATACTTTACACCTGTACTGTTTTTGCTTTCCTGAACTCCTGTATCCCATACTGTTTCCCCGTCCTTTTGCTTACAAACAACAACACGATAATTTTTTTGCTCTACTTCATTCATATCTGCCGTTAGTTTCCATGAAATAGTCGGAAGTGCGATATCCATTCCAATTGGTGTTCTCTCCTGATTAACCAGAATCTCTGTAATTTGAAAGCTCATACTCTTTTCCTTTCTTTCATTTAGTATAATTTAAGTGTTCTGATTTTATTAATATATCTCACTCAGTTTTTATAAACAATTACGACATGCAATAAATTGACTCACCAAACTTAAGGTGATAAAATTAGATGTGGAACTAAAAAGTTGTGTATTAAGGATGTAATTAAAATGAACATAAAGCAATTAGAAAACCAATTGATCAAACTCACACCAAGTGAAATCTATCACCGAGAACACCCTAACCGTCTCAGCAAACGTTATAATCGTATTAAAACAAAGGTACTTGATGATCAAGAAGTTTATGTTTTTAAATTTGATTCTATTATGAACCAGCATAATATTTGCCTAAATCAAGAATCCAGATTTACTCCTATACCAAAGCATATTCATTCGGTTATTGAATTAAATTATATTTACAGTGGAACAATGACCCAGATTATTAATGGTGAAAAAATCATTCTTCATAAAGGAGATGTATGCATTCTGGATAGAAACACAATTCACGAAGTGCTTCCTTTATCAGAAGACGATATTGTCATTACAATTGACATGCGAAAAAAATATTTTGCTGACAGCTTTCTCTCCAGACTTTCAACGCAGGGACTTGTTTCGCGCTTTCTTGTAGAAGCACTATCGGAAAGCCATAATCGTCAACAGTACCTGTGCTTTTATAATCAGCCTGATATTGATATCCATCATATTATTCAACAACTTCTTTGTGAATATTATGATTATAATATATGCAGTGATGAAATAATGGACGCTTATCTTGTCATACTTTTCTCCCTGTTGTTGCGGATGTATCAAAAACAGCCAAAGGAACTGACAAAAAATGATGAGAACAACGAGACTTTATTACTAATATTAAGATATATCGAAGCAAATTACCAAACTGTCTCCTTAAACTCAGTTGCAGACTTGTTTGGATTTCATCCTAATTATCTAAGCGCATATATTAAAAAGCACACAGGAAAAACATTTAAGGAGCTGATCATTACACAACGAATGATTCAGGCAGGATTTTATTTAAAAAATACAACACGGCCTATTTCAGAAATAGCTTCAGAAATCGGATATCAGAATCAGGGCTTTTTTTATAAGAAATTTGAGGAACATTATCACATGTCTCCGATGGAATATCGCGAATCTTAAGTTTAGTAAGTTTTCTGTTATTTTTAGTGATTGTCCTCTTTTATGAATAATGATAAAGTATAATACAATTTATTGATATTTTTTTGCTTTTGAGAGGGAAAAAGATGAAATATAACAAACATGAAAAGTTTTGTGATCGTATTCTAAAGGTTATTGAAAATGGCTGCAACAAACTTCCGACACCTTTTACTATGTTTATCGAGTTGTTTTTAATAACAGCTATCCTTTCTGCTATTTGTTTTCATTTCAATGTAAAGGTTATTAATCCTGCGAATCAGGAAGAAATTGTTGTAAACAATTTTTTGTCCCGAAATGGATTAACCTGGTTGTTGGAAGAAATGACTACTAATTTTAGTCATTTTGCATCTCTCGGACTGGTCTTGTGCATGACTTTAGGGATTAGTTTATGTGAACAGGTCGGATTAATCGAAAGTATATTAAAATCTTCTGTAAACAATATTCCTAAACTCCTTATACCATATGTTATTGCATTTCTGGGAACTTGCGGAAATATTGCTTCTGATACATGCATGGTAATCATCCCACCACTTTCTGCTGTTATCTTTCTGGGAGTTGGACGCAATCCTGTTGCCGGGCTTATGTGTGGATGGTTAGCTTCAAACTGTGGATATTCTGCCAATCTGATGGTTTCCGGAACAGATTCGTTGTTGGCAGGAATTACCAATACATCAATCAAGATTCTTTTAGGAAATGATACAACTTTTGCAATCGACAGTGCTTCTAACTGGTACTTTATGTTTGCTTCGACATTTTTAATCACTCTCCTCATAGGGTGGTGCACAAATCATCTTTTGGAACCAAGAGTTGGAGAATATCACGGCGAAAAATCTATTTCTTTAGACAAGCCACTGACAGATCTTCAACGCAAAGGATTAAAGAATGCAAGGGTAACTCTTTTTGCATACATTATCATTTTATTGATTGGTATTGTAAGCGGTGTCCTGAAAAACCCTGAAACGAATAGTCTTATTGGAAGCCCATTTCTCAAAGGCTTAATTCCGATTATTCTTTTTATGTTTATATTATGTGGATGTAGCTATGGTTTCACAACCGGTTATTTAAAAACAGAGAAAGATGTATCTAAATGTTTCACGAAAGCAATGTCCTCTATGGGATCATTTATTGCCTTTTGTTTTGCAGCAGGACAATTTACCGCCCTTTTCAATTGGACGAATCTAGGGACTGTTCTTGCCATTAAAGGGGCTGATTTTTTAACTGAGACGAATTTTAATGGTCCTCCATTATTCGTTGCAATCATATTAATTATCGTAATTGTAAACTTGTTCATGGGATCTGCTTCTGCGAAATGGACTGTTTTTGGTCCTGTACTCGTTCCAATGCTCATGTTACTTGATTATCATCCGGCATGGACACAGCTTTTATATAGAATCGGTGATTCTCCATCTAATGCGCTGTCACCTTTAAGCCCATTTCTTTTTATGTGTCTTTCTGTAATAAATGAAAAATATGATAAAGATATGAAACTGGGAAGTTTCCTTGCGCCATGCATCCCTACTGTTGTTTTAGTTCAGATTGTCTGGATTATTTTTACTCTCCTTTGGTATTGGTTAAATCTCCCACTTGGTCCGGGTTGCTCAATACATATGCCTCAGGGAATTTTATAAAATCAAGAAATGCAATAAAGTAAATGACAGAAAAAGCGCTGTAAAACCGATTGTCTAACGGTTTTCAGTGCTTTTTATCATATCCAGATATGACAGGAAATCAAAAACATATTATTTTCTTTGATCAGTATATCAGACAAACTCCTTTCCTGTGTCTGATTTTCAGACATTCCCCCTACTTTTATCCATTGTAAAAAAACCTTTTTTTGCATACTATACACACATAGCAAATAAAATCGAGGTGATAGATCTGAAACAGATAAAACTTGCATGTACCGGCTATATTCTGATTTCCATTGTATTTTATATTACAGGATTTCTATGTATTGTTAATCCTAAATTAATGCAATTACATGGCAGGACTTTAGCCGGAGCCATCCTGATCGCATATGGAATTATTAAAATTATCGGCTACTTTTCAAAGGATTTGTACTGTCTGGCATTCCAATATGATTTTGCCTGTGGCATTTTTTTAATTGTACTTGCCATAGCCACTTTATGTATTGGTACCAGATTTAAAGACTCGTCTCTTTTGGCGGCACTGGGAATCCTGGTTCTGCTGGACAGTCTTCTCAGTATCCAGACAGCACTTGATTCAAAAAAGTTTGGGTTATCCTCATGGAAATATATTCTTATCCTTTCCATAGTAACCGGCACTTTTGGAGTTCTTGTGATCTTAAAAAACACTCTTACATTTGCAGGCTTTGCACTTCTGGCAGAGGGTTTTATGCGACATTATATTGTTCATCTCACTGCCCAATTGCCTGATTATCGTTATCTGAACGATAATGAACTATCAAAATAACTAATTTATACAAAGGAAGGATACCACTATGAACGCATCAAATACACTGAAAAAACTTGGGATAGAACAAACTTTTAATTATATCTACAAAGACCCTGACAAAAACATGGAAAAACTGATGGACTGGGCAGATAAATTCTCTAAGGGGGATTTCCCGTCCCAGAGAAAAGCGATCCGTGAGGCAATTGAAAATCCGGAACATCCATATTACTCCTATATCCGCAAGATATTTAAAGAGGTTGATCCTAATGTTGCCAAAACACTCGCTGTCAACTTCTTTATAAATGCAGCATTAACAGGCTGGCCAAAAGAAGAGAAACTCCGTAAAAAATACGATTGTAATATTCCGTGGGCTATTCTTCTTGATCCTACTTCCGCATGTAACTTACATTGTACCGGATGCTGGGCTGCTGAATATGGTCATAAACTCAATCTGACCTATGACGAAATCGATGATATCATCACACAGGGGAAAGAACTCGGTGTATACATGTACATTTACACTGGCGGTGAACCGCTTGTCCGCAAAAAAGACCTGATCCGTCTCTGTGAAAAGCACTCCGACTGTGTATTCTTATGCTTTACTAATGCGACTCTGATCGATGAAGAATTTGCAGATGAGATGCTTTGTGTTGGCAACTTTGTTCCAGCGATCTCACTGGAAGGATTTGAGGAAGCAACTGATGGACGCCGTGGAGATGGTGTTTACCAGAAAGTTACAAAGGCAATGGCTCTCCTTAGAGAAAAGAAACTCGTTTATGGTATTTCCTGTTGCTATACCAGTGCAAATTATGAATCCATTACTTCAGAAGAGTTCTATGATTCCATGATCGATCTGGGTGCATACTTTGTATGGTATTTCCATTATATGCCAGTAGGAAATGACGCTGCACCAGAGCTTCTCCCTACACCTGAACAGCGCATCGGCGTTTACGAAAAGATTCGTCATTACCGTGCCACAAAACCATTATTTGCTATGGATTTCCAGAATGATGCAGAATATGTCGGTGGATGTATTGCCGGTGGTTACCGTTACTTGCATATCAATGCTAATGGTGATATCGACCCTTGTGTATTCATTCACTATTCTGATTCCAATATTCGTGAGAAGACTTTACTGGAAGCTCTGCGTTCTCCAATGATGATGGCTTATCATAGAAACCAGCCATTCAACGAGAATATGCTTCGTCCGTGTCCGATGCTTGAAAACCCGCAGAAGCTGCGCGAAATGGTTGCTACCGCCGGTGCACGTTCTACCGACCTGCAGTCACCTGAAAGTGCTGAACATCTCTGTTCGAAATGTGATCATTATGCAGAGCACTGGAAACCGGTTGCGGATAAACTTTGGGAAGAAAACCGCAGAAAATATAATGAGAAACATTCACAACAGTAAGAATGACTGCGGTCATTCTTCGGATTGAAACTGTTAAAACTTTGAAAAAGGCACTTACTTACAACTGTAAGCAGGTGCCTTTTAATTTCCTTTGTCTGAGTCATTCTTTTTCTCCTGATTAATAATCGCACTTGTTACTTTTTCTTTTTATTTAACCAGTAGTTTATTGCTATTGCTCCTCCTGACACCAGAATTCTGCATAAAAGCACTATCATAAACTCAACTGAAAATGGATCACTGATCTTTTCCCCAAGCAGTGTAGTTGTAATAATACTAAGCAGGGATCCTGTTATGCCTGCGGCAAGATAAATCCCATATGCTGTACCACATGCTCCAAAATAGATACTCACAATATCACCAGGAAGGAATCCGACAATTCTTGTAATAAAGCAGGCAAAAAAAGTATTCGTTTCCTGATATTTTGCAACCTGCTCTGCTTTTGGATACTTATGACATATTTCCTGTACAGCCTGTTTTCCCGAATATCTACCAATCCCATATGGAATTGTAATCGTAATTGCGAGCCCGGTTGTACTGATCAAAACAGCAGCTACCGGATGGAAAAGGACTCCACTTGCCAAGTACAGAATGGAAAGAGGAAACACAATTGTCAGACTTTTTAACGCAAAGAGTAAAAGCAATATCCCCGCTGCAAGTACTGCATTTTCCGGCGTATATCTGAGGATTGTCTTCACAGATAAAGGTTCCCCGGATTTTTTTACAATCACTGTAAATACAATTCCCATAATAACAATTGCTGCAATCGGAATTAATTTCTTTTTATTTTTCATTTCACATTATCTTCTTAAATCATACAAAATTTCTGCAACATTCTCCGGTAATTCCTGAAAATCCTCTTTACTCCATTCCCGGTACATATTGTAAATAGCTCCTGCAAATGCACTGATTTTCAAATTTTCTTCTCTTGACCCTTTTTCTGTATCAATCCATTTCTGAATAAGATACTCTGTGATTTTTGCCAGAAACAGATCCCCCATTCCGGCTGTTATCAACGCATCTATAAATTCTTGATGTGAATAAAAGAATTGAAAGCAATGCAACATATATTTTTTGTCATAGAAACTCTTTTTCTGTCCATCTCCAAAATCAGCTTCCTCTTCTGCCCTGTATTCTTCCACCACCTCAGCTAAATGCTCTATCAGAATGTCCTCTATTTCATTATAATTCCTGTAAAACGACATCCTGGAAACTCCTGCCCGTGTAGTAATGTCTGAGACAGCAATAGAGGAAAATGGTTGGTCCCGCATTAACCGCAGCAGCGCTTCGCACATATCCTGTCTTACCTGAAGGTTCGTCTGACTTATTCTGTTCTTCATTATCATATCTCTCCTTCTGATGATTTTTTCTTGTAATATTGAAATATTTTCATTTTAATGTTACAATTTGTAACATCATTATAATGCATATTAATTTACTTTACAATCCATCATTTTTATACTAGAGGAGAAAATGTTATGAAAACTGCTATTATGACTGACACAAACAGTGGTATTACGAAAAGTACTGCTGAAAAACTTGGGATATATGTAATACATATGCCTGTAATTATTGATGAAAAAATTTTTTATGAAAATGACACTATTACAGAAGAGGAATTTTTCTGCTCTCTTTCCAATGACAAACACATCACCACTTCTCAGCCATCCCCTGGCGACGTAATGGATTTATGGGATCAGATTTTAAGCGATGGCTATGATGAGCTTGTATACATTCCTATGTCAAGCGGTCTGTCCAATTCCTGCTCTGCTGCTACAGGCTATTCCCGGGAGTATGATGGGAAGGTGGAGGTAATCGATAATCACCGGATTTCCGTTACCATGTACGAATCCGTACTCCACGCAAGAGAACTATCTCTGAATGGTGCTTCTGCAAAAGAAATAAAGGCAGCATTAGAATCTGATGCCTATAATTCAAGTATCTATGTTACTGTGAATACATTAGAATATTTGAAAAAAGGTGGACGAATCACCCCCGCTGCGGCTATAATTGGAACAGTACTATCCATAAAACCTGTTTTAACAATTCAGGGAGAAAAACTGGACTCTTTCACTAAAGTTCGTGGTTCTATGAAACGTGCAGAGGAAAAAATGATTCTTGCAATTCAGTCAGATCTTGAGAAAAGATTTGCACATCAGGATATGTCGAAATTACATATCGGAGCTGCCGGTGCCGGACTTACAACTGCACAGCAGGAAGAATGGCTGACCTTGCTTCGCAACAAATTTCCGGAAGCCGATGTTTTTTACAGTCCGCTTTCTGCCAGCATCAGTGTTCATACAGGTCCCGGTGCAGTAGGTGTTGGTATCAGTTTCAGATAAAAATAATTCAAACACAGAAAGGAGCAGAATATACTATGTTTCAGATTTTTGTTGACTCCGCAGCTAATTTACCTGCTGTGATCGCAAAACAATATAATATTCACGTTATTTCTTTTATTAATCTGATTTCGGGTAAAGAAGTCACTTGTTATAATCCAGACCTTTCACCGGAAGAAGAACGCCAGAAAGGCACCGAATACTACAATGCCATGCGTAAAGGCTGCGAAATAAAGACCGGCCTGATAAGTACTGCAACTTTTGAAGAAGAATTTCAAAAAACTCTGCTGGCAGACCAGGATGTCTTATACTTTTCTTTAAGTAAAAACATCAGTGGAAATTACAATTCTGCAAGATTAGCTGCAGAAGAATTAGCTGATAAGAATATAAACGGACGTAAAATACGATTAATTGATTCTCTCAATGCTTCTCTCGCTCAGGGAATTCTCGCCATATACGCCAGTGAAATGCGGGATAAAGGGATGTCTGTCGATGAAGTTGCGGATTATCTGGAAACCTGTGTCGGAAAAATGAATGGAATTTTCACTGTCGGAGATCTTAAATATCTCTCACGCACCGGACGAATTAAGGGAAGCGTTGCAACAATCGGAAATGTCCTTAAGATCAAACCTGTTTTAAGAGGAAATAAAGACGGTTATATTGTCACTTATAAAAATGTTCGTGGCCGCAAAGCAGCATTAAACACTCTTGTAAATTTAGTCTGCGATAATATTATAAATCCTGAGCAACAAATTATAGGGATTGCTCATGCAGATGCCTATGAAGATTCACTTTATGTCATGGAAAAGATACAGGAAAAGATCAACGTAAGAGAGTTTATCAATACTTCCTATGATTTCTGCACCGGAAGTCATGTTGGTCCTGACACAATTGCCCTTTTCTTCCTTGGCAAAGACAGAGAATTATCACAAAACTGACGAACAAAAGAATGCTAAAAGAAAACGGGTAGCAGATAAGCTGGTTTTTGCTTACTTGCTACCCGTTTGTTGTTATTCTATTTCTTAACCATTGTTCTCAATTTATCCAGATCTTCCTTATCCGGATGTGATAAAGCACGGTCAAAGTTTGCAATCAGCAGATCAAGATTTGGCATATGATCCGGCTGCTCTTTCATTTTCACATAACGGTCTCTCACCGCTTGCGGCATCTTTCCCTGACACATATATTCACCAACCACCTGATTGCTTTTATCCATAGAACTCTTAACGTTATTCAGAACCTTCTGGAAATATGCTTCATTCTCTCCAAACCCGGCTGTTCCAAACAGAAAGACTTTTTTATTCTTTATCTTCTGCAATAATTCCAATGCGGACTTATCTGCATTTCCCTGGTCTGTCCAGAAACCAATGTAAAGCATTTCCGATACCGGTTCTTCGATTTCGCTTGTTCCGAAATAATCACAATTCTCCTGCGGCAATGCATCACGAATCGCATTTGCCAGCTCTGCTGTATTTCCTGTTTTGCTGCTGAATATGATTGAATATCTTTCTTCTTTCATACTATAACCTTCCTTCTAAGCTAAATCGATTCTGGAACAATATCTTCAGACTTCTTATTTCTGCTTAATTTCCATAATAGCTGTTTTTCCAGCCTGAACTTCTCCCTCTTCGCATACAAGATCTTTACCTTCAAGGCTTGAACCGATGACGATCGGTGTGATGGAATTACGTCCTGTTTCTTTGATAAACTCAAGATCTGCATCTGCAAGCAAATCTCCTGCTTTTACCTTGTCTCCTTCTTTTACATGGATCTGGAAACATTTTCCATTCAGTGCGACTGTCTCAAGTCCGACATGTATCACAACTTCTACTCCGTTATCGGAAGTAACAGCATAAATGTGACCTGTCTCTGCTACTTTTGATACAGTTCCGTCAACCGGGCTTACAACATTACCTTCTGTCGGAACGATCGCGATTCCATCTCCAAGAATCTTCTCTATAAAAATAGGATCCGGCACTTCTGTGATTGCAACTGCTGTACCGGTCATAGGTGCTAAAATTGTTTCAAATACATTTTCCTGATTGCTCATATCTAACTCCTCCTTAGACATCTTTCATCCACTCATTACTTCTATTACCAATTAAAAAAATTATAGTCACTGTTTCTTCGAATTTCAATCCTATTTTTTGATTTATTCCGGAATTCTATGTTTTGCATATTTTTCCACGCTAGTATCGTTTCTTCTTATTCATAATGATCAGAAAATCTTTTTATTGACCTTCCGTTTACTATTTAAAGAGAACGAAAAAGACGGAAGTTTCTGACATTTTGTAATCAGAAACCTCCGTCTCTTTTTCATGAAATCTTATCCTTTAAAATCCTACTCGACTGTCTCCCAGTTCATTCTTCCATATCTGAGCGTCATCTCCTGGATTTCCTTCTGCAGTTTCAATGATAACTGTCTCGTATTCACTCTCCACTTCCAGTTCTTTCCTACTGTAGATGGAGTGTTGATACGACAATTATTTCCAAGTCCTAAATAGTCCTGCATTGGAATAACACACAGTTTTGCACTGCTTCGCATAATCAGGCTGATCAGAGATTTATATAATTCCTTTTCCGGTGTGTACTGGTCACACATGTAATCTCTCGCCAGTTTTTGCTCCTCTTTTGTGATACTGCTCCACCATCCAACGATCGTCTCGTTATCGTGAGTTCCTGTATAAGCTACACTGTTCACCGGATAATTGTGCGGAAGATAATCATTGGCGCATCCTGAGTCGCGGGAATCAAAGGCAAATTCCAGAACCTTCATTCCCGGGAAACCACTCTCGCGGACCAGCTCACGGACAGAATCTGTCACATAACCAAGGTCTTCTGCAATAACCTGCTTCCATCCAAGTGCCTGTTCCACTTTGCGGAACAGATCGATTCCAGGACCTTTCTCCCAATGTCCTCCGATCGCATTCTCTGCCCCATACGGAATTGAAAAGTATTCATCAAATCCACGGAAATGATCAATTCTGACAACATCATACATCTGGAATACATAATGCAGTCTTGAAATCCACCATGCATATCCTGTCTCTCTATGATAGTTCCAACGGTACAGCGGATTTCCCCACAGCTGTCCTGTCGCAGAGAATCCATCCGGCGGGCATCCGGCTACAGCTGTCGGAACATTTTCCTCATCTAACTGGAATAATTCTGGATGCGCCCAGGTATCCGCACTGTCCATTGCAACATAAATCGGGATATCTCCAATGATCTTGATTCCATTTTCATTTGCATATGTCTTTAATTTCATCCATTGCTCGTGGAATTTAAACTGCATGTACTGCTGGAATTCAATATCATAATACAGTTCCTCTCTGTAATAATCCATTGCCCATTTCCAACGGAGACGGATATCTTCTGCCCATTTTGTCCACTCTACATTGTCAAATCGTCCTTTTACAGCCATGAACAGTGCATAATCTGACAGCCACCAGCTATTCTCATTCACAAATTTCTGATAATCCGGATTTTCACTGATCTTACTTCTCTCATAAGCTTTGCGAAGTAAAGGATAGCGTCCATTATAAATCTTCTCGTAATCAATGGAACCCTTTGCTTTTCCCCAGTTTACTTTCTCACATTCTGCACGTGTCAGAACACCTTCCTCGATCAGTTCATCCAGACTGATAAAATACGGATTTCCTGCAAATGTAGAAAAGGACTGATATGGAGAATCCCCATAACTGGTCGGTCCAAGCGGGAGAATCTGCCAATAACTCTGTCCTGCTCCTTTGAGCCAATCTACAAATTCATATGCACTTTTTGAAAAACAACCAATTCCATACTCTGACGGTAAACTACTGATCGGCATTAAAATACCTGCTGCTCTTTCGCTCATTTTATCTTCCTCCTCTTAATCTTCTACCTCAATCATTACTCCATAATGATCGGATACTACCGGGTAATTCTTACCATTACATACCACTTTCGATGACTTTACTTTTTTCTGCGTATTACAGAAAATGTAATCCAGGCGTTTGGCATCTTTCACAGCGCCACCGCCTTCTCCATCACGCCATCCGTCGATTTCTTCTTCCACTGTAACACCGGAATCTTTCTGTTCTGCCAGACAGTAGCTGTCCTTCCATCCGCTCTCACAGATCAGTTCATAGCCCTCCTGTTTTACATTATCGAGACTGTTGAAATCTCCCATCAGCCAGATGGTGCGATCCTTCTTTTCCAGACTTTTTGTCAGATCTTCTATCTTCTCCCACTGTTTCTTCAGCGGTTCTTCCTCATCGTTCCACCAGCCCATATGTACAGTGAAGAAAATGTCATCGCTTCCTTCTGTCTGCATTCCTAAAATCTTTCTTGTTTTCCAGTTATCATAATCATCTGTCTGGCTGATCAGGAACTGCTTTACTCTCATAATCGGTTTCTTTGACAAAAGAGCCATTCCTTCATCATATTTCCCATATCCGATTTTTGCAGACAACCAGGTCCAATAATAATATACATCTTTTTCTCTGAGTGCTTCAACAACTTCTTTCACATGGTTGTCTTCTCTTACAGGAAGTCCGAAATCCATACATCTCTTATACCCGTCCAGCATTACATCCGGAATAATTCCGGCACTTGCAGTCTGATTCACCTCCTGAAGAGCAATCACATCCGGCTGCTCGGCTATCAACATCTCTATAAACTTTTCTTTTTTTTCTTCATAAGATGGTTCTACAAGACTATGCGTATTTAATGTCATTAATTTCATTCTCTTCTCACTCCTGTAAAAACACCGGAGAAGTTTCTATATTCCCTTCTCCGGTCTATTGTCCGTTATAAACTGCTTTTATAAAATATCATTAATATCTGATTTCAATACATCCGCTTTCGGTCCGTAAACTGCCTGGATTCCATTATCTTTCTTAATCAGTCCAAGTGCTCCCTCTGACTTCCATGCGGCAAGCTCTGCTACTTTATCCAAGTCCTTTACTGTGACACGAAGTCTTGTCATACATGCATCCACAAGGATAATGTTTTCTCTTCCTCCAAGCAGTGCAATAATTCTCTCTGCCTTGCTGTCTTTGGCGTCTGTTTTTCCACTTTCAGATTTTGCAGAAGTTGCTGCTGAAGCAGGCTCATCATCTGCATTGTCATCCATATAATTTCCAAGTCTTCCCGGTGTTGCGAACTTAAACTTACCGATCATAAAATATGCTACAAAATATCCGATGATGAAAAATGCAACCACACAGATCACAAAATTAATAATGTCTCCGCCCAGGCCAGCCTTGATTGACATTGGAATTCTTGTAATAAACTCAAGATTTCCGAAAGAATGTACTCTCAGATGAATGATTCCTGACATTGCGAATGCACATCCCTGAAGAATTGCATAAACAATATACAATGGCAATGCACAAAACATAAACATGAATTCCAGTGGCTCAGTAACACCTGTAAGAAATACTGCAAGTACTGTTGAGATAAACATAGAACGGTATTTATCCTTCTTATCTGCATCAACTCTTCTATACATTGCAAGTGCAACACCAAGTAAAAGACCTGTTGCTCCGATCATCTGTCCGACTTTGAAACGGGCCGGTGTTACTGTTGTGAGCAGAGTTTTATAAGCTTCCATATTTCCTGCATCTTTGTAATTGATCAGATCAGTTACCCATGCAAGCCACAGCGGATCCTGTCCAAATACCTGCTTTCCGGCATTAACTCCTGTTGCGATCGTATATGTTCCACCGAATGAAGTATAATTCATCGGAATTGTCAGCATGTGATGCAGACCGAACGGAAGCAGAAGACGCTCTAATGTTCCGTAGATAAACGGTGCCAGGATCGGTGATGTAGAGGATGAGTTTGCGATCCATACACCGAACGCGTTAATTCCTGACTGTACAACCGGCCATACAACTGCAAGGATGAGAGAAATAATTACTGACCATGCAATACATACCATCGGCACGAAACGCTTTCCATTGAAGAAAGACAATGCATCCGGTAATTTACGGTAATTGTAGTATTTATTGTAAATAATTCCTCCTGCAAATCCTGCGATAATTCCAACAAAAACACCCATGTTCAATGCCGGCACGCCTAATACAGAAGTGAAATATCCGTTGACAAGAATCTCTTTTCCAAACAGAGTATGTGTCACTGCTGTTGCATCATTCAACATATCAGATGTAACTCCGAAAATAGATCCCGTGATCTGATTGATCAGAATAAATGTGATCAATGCTGCAAATGCACCTCCTGCACGCTCCTTCGCCCAGGATCCACCAATTGCAACAGCAAACAGGATATGCAGGTTATTGATAACTGCCCATCCGATATTCTCCATCGTACTTCCGATTGTCATTACGATAGAAAGGTCCGCTCCTGCCATCTGTACCAGCTTACCGATACTGATCATCAATCCTGCTGCCGGCATAACTGCGATAACCGTCATCAGAACTTTACCTAATTTCTGAAGCAAATCAAAATTAAGATTGAATTTCTTCTTTCCTTTCGTTTCCACCTTTTAATTCCTCCTTTAGATCTCCCTGCATGCCATCTCATCATGTGGTATGCTTTTCTTTGTTGCATTATTCTATGCAACCGTTTGCACTAATTATATGCACGTTTTGCATAAATTTCAATCCTCTCTAAGACTCTATTTACTATTTCTGCCTTTTGCACAATTTATATGCCCTGTTTTTGTACATTCTCACAACAGTTTCCATGCAAAAAATCATGCAACAAATTTGACATTATTGCGTTCTTTCACTAAAATAGAAGAAAAATAGTATCAGACACCATTCAGGAGGATATCTCATGGCAGTAACAATTAAAGATGTGGCCGCTTTGGCAGGTGTATCACCTTCCACTGTCTCCAGAACTTGTAAGAATAACCCATCCATCAGCACAGAGACAAAAGAAAAAGTCCGCAAGGCGATGATCGAACTTGGTTACGAAGTAAACTTTCAGGCCAGCAATCTTGCTTCTCAGTATTCCCGCACAATTGGGATTATCCTTCCGGCATCTGCCCGTGAAGTATATGAGAATGCTTTCTATCTTGAAGCAATTCGCGGCATCAGCCACTACTGTAACCAGAGACAATACATGTCTACTGTTGTGACAGGTCAAGATGAAGATGAGATCTTAAAAGCGATTCAGTCTATGTCACGAAGTGGAAAAGTAGATGGGTTCATCGTTCTTTATTCTCGAAAGGACGATCCGATTATTGATTATCTCTTCAGCGAAGGGCTTCTTTATATCTTGATTGGAAAAGCAACACAGTACACAAATCAGACATTATATATTGACAATGATAATCTTCTTGCCGGAGAGGACGCGACCGAATATCTCTATCAGCTCGGTCATCGCAAGATTGCTTATCTGGGTTCCGACAGTTCACTGACTTTTGCCGCAGACAGAAAAACCGGTTACCAGATGGCATTGACTAAACACAGAATCCCTTTCCGTCCAGAATACTGCGCGGAAGTTCTGAATGTATCAGGAGATAACACAGAAGCAATTTCTTCTCTGTTACTGCAGGATGAACCGCCAACTGCAATCGTTGTAAGTGATGATATTCTTGCTGTTTCTCTTGAAAGAGTTTGTCTTCAAAATCATGTTTCAATCCCTGATGATTTGTCGATTATATCATTCAACAACTCTCTATTTGCAAGATCGACATCTCCACAGCTTACTTCAATTGATATTAATTCTAAGCAGCTGGGTATCGAGGCGGCATCACAGATGATCAATCATATTGAGAATCCGAATCTTGTTGCAACAAAGATTATCGTGCCGCATCAGCTGATTGAACGCGACAGCTGTTGTAAAATAAATGGATAATAGTTTTGGGAACACTACACCTCTCTATGGTTCTAAGCAATACGCAACGAAGATCACAATACTGATATCTACAAAAACGGAGAGTTCTGACATTTTTCAATCAGAACTCCCCGCCCCTTTTCACCATTTTAGCATTTATAAGACCTTATATTTTTCAAATATTTCCAAGTACTCCTGCTCAACATCCTTGAATGCTCTCACCGTATAATCAGGTACCATACACGTCTCCGGCTTGTCCCCTTCTGAATCTTCACCCAACAGATATTTCATATCATACCACAATACCGCATCATCAATCTCTTTGATCAGCTTCTCTTCCTGCTCATCAAGTGGTGAACCCAGGAACTTGGTATACAAAACATCAAGCAAATGATTCTCCTGCTCTTTATATACTGTCATAAATTGCTTCAGCGGACGCGGCACGTCTGACATATAACACTCACTTGCATCATGCAAAAGTGCACCCTCGATCACACGATTGCTGTATCCTCTGGCTGCGGCTTCCTTCGCACACAGAATACAATGCTCTCCCACAGACCAGAACGTACTGACCTGACCGTTTCCCCGGCAGATCATCGGAAGCGCATGGGCGATATCTACAATGTTGATTAGTTCCGGATCTGGATTGATCGGATCAAAATGATTTCCTGTGTATGTTGTGATGTAACTCATAATAAACTCCTACTCTCTTTAATATAATTCCATAAACTCTCATCTAAATCTATCTCTTCTTTTGCTTTGAGACCTCGTCTCATTTATAACTTCTTGGATATCCCTATACGGCACATTTGTAAAAATATCTCTAAGTTCATCTGCCATATCCAATGCCATCGCAATCTTTGTCAATGAAAGTAATGAAATCATTCCTGTCGTCTCAAACCTTTTAATCGAACCATAACTCACACCACTCATAGATGCTAATTTTTCCTGTGAAATTGAACGTCTCTTTCTAATATTGCGCACTCTTTGCGCAAGCTTTTGATCCAGTTCTTCTGCTGTTTCCCATACTAACTGTTGCATTCATCCACCTCACTTTATGGATAATATTTTATCTATTTTTAACTATTTTATGCGTTTTTAGATAATATTTTATCTATTCAAATCATATCACTTTTATCTTTTCATATCAACCAGGCTCTTGCAAAACATCTCCAAAACCTCTAAAATTATTGTATCTGCTAAAACATTTAATTAGGGGAGAATACTTATGAGTATATACGCAATTTACTTTAGTCCAACCGGTGGAACTGAAAAAATAGTTACATTTATAGCTGAACAATTTGGCGAATATCAGAGCTTTGATCTATGCGAAAAGACTTCTACTCTAACAAATGATTTTTCCAAAGAAGATCTCTGTATCATCGGAGTTCCTTCTTTCGGTGGACGTGTTCCTGCCATTGCATTAGAGCGAATCAAAGCCCTGAGCGGAAATAATGCAACTGCGATTCTAATCACCGTTTACGGAAACCGTGCTTATGAAGATACATTGATCGAACTTGAAGATACTCTGATTGAAAAGAACTTCACCTGCCAGGCAGCTATTGCGGCTATCGCAGAACATTCCATCATGCATCAGTTTGCAACCGGAAGACCTGATCAGAATGATATTACAGAACTCGCTTCCTTTGCACAGAAGATAAAAGAGAAAACAAACAACACTGTGAAAACTGATTTCCCACCAGTACATGTTTCGGGTAACAGACCTTACCGCGAATACGGTACGATTCCGCTTATCCCTGGTGTTTCACATACCTGTGGTTCCTGTGGATTGTGCGCAGCGAAATGCCCGTCAGGAGCAATTCCATCTGACAATCCTAAGCAGACTGATAAGGACAAATGTATTTCCTGTATGCGCTGTATCAGCGTCTGTCCAACGCATTCCCGCAAGCTGAATCCACTAATGCTGGCTGCTGCTTCCCAGAAGTTAAAAAAAGCTTGTTCCGGACGAAAAGAAAATGAACTGTTTTTATAAATAAGACTATAAAAACACCCGCTATTTTCATCCTTCTCAAGATAAAATAACGGGTGTTTATAAGTGTTTGCACTATGCAACTACTTCTATCAGTGTCTTGTCACCAAATTGAATTTTCCTATTCGTTATTCTTCATCCTCCAGCTTCACACACGGCAGATTCCATCTGTAGTGCGCTGCTCCGATACGAATCACAAGCACAACTATTGTTCCGATCACAAGCGCCGGAATCTGTCCCCAGCTTCTATATGCCAGTACACAACAGATTGCCCCTGCGATCGATGCACAGGCATACACATGCTTTACAAAAATATATGGTGGAACTCCTGCCATCACATCTCGGAGAAGTCCTCCTCCAACTCCTGTCAGTACTCCAAGGAAACTTAAGAAAAACATATTATCATGATATCCTGCTGTCCATCCTGTGGATACTCCGACCGCTGTAAAGATCCCAAGTCCGACCGAATCCATCAGGAACATTAGTCCTGCATAGAGTGTCTGGTATTTACTATGCATCAGTCTCTTATTAATAGAAAGTAAGAGAAATGGTGCCAATGCAGAAACCACTGCTACTTCTACATAAATCGGCTTCACAAATGCGCTAGGTGTCTTCCCCAAAATCACATCACGCATCATTCCGCCTCCTACCGCGGTCACCACACCAAGCACCAACACACCGAAAATATCCATCTTTCGCCGGATACCGACCATTGCCCCCGAAATTGAAAATGCGATCGTTCCGATCAACTCGATGATCAAAACGATCAATGTCTGTAAATCCATATTGTTTCTTCCCCATTTCTATACCGATATTTCGACTAATATCAGTAGTTTCTGTTTGAAATTTTATCATAAAGGATTTGCATTTTCAATAATGTTACACATGTTTTGATTCCTTTTTAATTTCGTCACTTTTCTTCTTAATTGTCCTTTTAACACATTCATTTTTGATATTTTCACAATAATTCTCTGAATCTTTTATTATTAACTCTTAATTTTTTCATTTATCATACTTTTTTCAACCTCCAAAACCTCAATTTTTCACCCTACAATTCTCCCTGCTTTTCCTTTCCCCTTGACACCGGGTGCTATAGTGTAACTGTAGCAAAGAAAAATAACACTTAACAAAACCTACTTATTATTTTGACAAGTTGAAGGCTGCTAAGCGAATTCAGTAATTTGGAGGAAAAGATAAATGAATACTTTAAAAGCTGAAAAAAGAGACATGTCAATCAAAGCAAAAAAATTAAGACGCGAAGGATTTGTAACAGGAAACCTGTTTGGTCGTGAACTGGAAGATTCTATTCCACTGAAATTTGATAAAGCAGAAATAGAAAAACTTCTGAAAGTCGAGAGCAAAGGTGGTCAGGTTATGCTGGAAGTTGCCGGCGAGACTTATGACGCTCTGATCAAGGAAGTTGATTACAATCCTTTGAAAGGTTATGTAGATGAAATAGATTTTCAGGCACTGGTAAGCAATGAGAAGGTTCACTCTGTAGCAGAGATTCACCTTGTAAACCTCGAGAAACTGTCTTCAGGAGTACCACAGCAGATGCTTCAGGAGATTTCCTTCAAGGCTCTTCCTGCCGCATTGGTAGAGAAAGTCGAAGTTGATGTTGGACCTCTGAAAATCGGGGACACAATTCGTGTTGCTGATCTTCCGATTGCCAAAGACAAAGATGTTGATCTTATGACAGATCTTGATGCAACAGTAGTTACTATCACAGAAGTACACGTAAAAGCTTCTGATCTTACTTCAGATGAAGAGGAAGAAGAAGCCGCAGAATAATTTTAACTTAACAAGCGACAGGCGCAGAGCTTCATAATTGATTCCCTGCGCCTGTTTTTTGCCTACATTTTTAAATATTTTTCATTTTTTCCAATTCTTTTTTCAAGTTATCTACTTCTTCTCTTGCCTGCTTTTCTCGATGTTCTGCCTGTTTTGCTCGACTTTCTGCTTCGTCCGCTTTTCTTTCTGCTTCGTCCGCTTTTCTCACTGCTTCGTCCGCTTTTCTTTTTGCTTCTACAACCTCTTCTTCCATCTCATCAATCATCAATTTTACTGTATTTCGATCCAATATTGCCAGTTCTTTTGAAAACATCTCCATCATCCTTTCCATATTCAGACAGATGGTATAGACTTCCTCATAAATCTCCTGAAAATCTGCATTCTGATTCAATAGCTTAATAATCATATCCGGATCATCCTGACTAAGAAATACGAGCCATTCTTCCAGTCTGTTCTCTATTTTTCTGTCTTCATTTTGAATGATGTCACCAAAAATGTCAAGGCAAATAAACGTATATTCCTGCAGTAAATTCATTTCCACTCCTGTATCACTCTTCTGCTCAAAATGGTGGATATATATTTCCTTTGAAAACTTAGAAAAATCCGAATTACTCTTTTCAAACAAAACAATGGTATATACTTTTTGGATTTTTCTATATGTGAATCCTTGTCCGAGCTCTGCTCTGACTCTCTTATACTGTCGTAATAATAAATCTGACGAATAGCATGCGCTTCTTTGTCCAGGAAATAAATACCCAATTTTTTGAACCTCAACATTCGCTATACTTCCATCTTCAAACTGAACAACAATATCCATGATCAGCAATGAACTTTCCGCTGCAATTTGTGCAGATTCATTTGGCAATACTTTTAATATTTTTACTTTTTTCCCAAGGATTTCTGATAGAAAATCGTTTAATCGTTCAGGTCTTGTGTCCGGATTCATAACTGCTTTAAAATAAGTGTCATACAATAATTTTACTCCTTTTACACCTGTACAAATGTCAAGATATTCCTGTTGATATTTCCCTTCCCATTCACAAAATGTTTTCCATAGCTTCGTATTTTCACGAAGTTCACTCAATACCTCTCCTTGCGTACGTATCATCGGAAAATAATTTTGTAATTTATTCTTCATAGGCACATCCTCACTTTTTTCCTTTTTGTTTTTTCTTTTTGTTTTTTGAATCGGTGCTTTGAAATAAGCAATTGATTATTTTTTATTCTGAATTCAGATACTCCATAGATTGAAGTAGTTCTAGAATACATTGGCTCTACTTAATTTTCAATGTGTTTATTGTTCATAACTCAACTTTTTTGTTTATAAAAATGTGAATATCTTTTATTGTGCCTACAATATCTACAATAATGCGCACCAGTTATCCCCCTTTTTGAAGAACACCTGGAAAATAACGAAGAGAGCCAGAACTTTTACTGCTCCGCTCTCTTCGCCATTTATTATTTTGCATTCATCTTTGTGAACTTTTACATCGCTATCTTCCCCTGCTTCTTCCACTTCCGTGTCACATAGATATAATACGGGATCAGTGGAATCAATGCAGAAATCCATGCTGCCGGGTCTGACAGACACACTCCTGCAAAGCTTGTTTTTCCTGCCACAAGAACTACAATTGCAGATCTCGCCGCAAGTTCAAACACCCCTCCGAGCATCGGCACAAGTCCATATCCAAGTCCTTGCAGGGTATTCCTATATAGGAAGATACTTCCCAGGAATGGATAACACCAGAATACTGTATGGAAATACAGCACTGATACTTCAATAACTTTCGTCTCTGATGGGCTGATAAAAAGGTATGTCAGATATTTACTAAAGAAAAATACCAGTATCATCGCAATTACGCTGTAAGCCAGAATCATAATCTGTGTACAGCGCACACCTTGTCGTACACGGTCTACTTTTCCAGCTCCCCAGTTCTGTCCCACATAAGTTGCAATCGTTGCACCGAAAGCAACGAATACTGTGCAGATTACATTCTGAATCTTTGCTGCCGCAGAGAAACCAGCCATATAATCTTCCCCGTAAACATTTACAGCACCCTGTACAATGATTGTTCCGATTGCTGTAATAGAAAACTGCAATGCCATCGGAACTCCAAGAGCCATCAGTTTCCCGCAAGCCAGAAGAGAGAATCTGAAATTCTCTTTTTTAAGATGCAGAATAGGGAACTTCTTCACGATATATATAAAGCAAAGTACTGCTGAGATTCCCTGTGCGATAACTGTCGCATAGGCACATCCTTCTACACCCATGCCGCCATAAATAATGAACGCCACATCAAGTCCTACATTGATTACTGCTGAAATAATCAAAAAATACAATGGGGATTTCGAATCACCCAGTGCACGCAGAAATGCAGCCAGCGCATTATACGCTGCCGTTACAATCAGACCCGCATAAATAATTCCCATATAGGCCTTTACGTCCGGCATAATGCTATCCTTATAATTCATCAAACGTAAAATTGGCTCATTTGCAATTCCAAGACCAATCGTCATAAGCACAGCCCATCCAGCAGAAAGGTAAATAGACATCGCCACATAATGCCGCATCCTCTCATATTCTTTCGCGCCAAACCACTGTGACACCAAAATAGCAAATCCACTGCTCAGACCATTCAGCCAGCCTGTCACAAAGAACATCAAGGATCCCGTACTTCCAATTGCAGCCAGTGCTCTTACACCAAGAAACTGTCCTGCTATGATTGAATCAGCAATGTTGTAAAACTGCTGAAATATATTTCCCAAAAACATCGGTATCATAAACTGCATGATCAGGCGGGCCGGGCTTCCGGTCGTCATGTCATGAATCGTTGTGTTTTTCATTGTTGCATTGTCACTCATACTGTCATTATTTCCTCCAATTCATTACATCCCTCACCGATTTTTGTCGGTTATTCATTCTTTTCTGCACCTTCAAGTCTCGCACCTTCCATCATGGCCAGAACAAACTCTTTCATCTCCTGCGCATCCCAGATCTCCGGAACCGGATAAACCGGATTCGCCTCTTTCTGTGCCCATTTTACAATCTGGTTCACGTCTTCTTCCCGGATCATATCCGGATATTTCGGAATTCCAAGTTTCTCTTTTAACTCTTCCATCCACTGGAGAAATGTTTCGGCACGAACTTCGGCTGAGATCATACCGTCCGGTGTATCTACTTCCATCGCACAGATATCACACAAATCCGCAAGCTTATCATACACAGAAGATCCATAGGCACGCATCACATGCGGAAGCAGAATTGCCATCACAAGCCCGTGAGGCACTCCATAGAGCCCGCTGAGCGCATGGCCAATTGCATGAACATAACCCACACTTCCTCTTGTAAATGCGCGTCCCGCATGAAATGCAGCCTCCTGCATATCCTGTCTCGCTTGTAGATTTGTCCCGTCTTCATATGCTGTCAGAAGACTTTCATGAATCAATCGCACTGCCTTACTACACATCAGACGCTCAAAATCACTGTTATATGTATCATTCGTGTATGCTTCCACTGCATGACACAGCGCATCCATTCCTGTCTGTGCTGTTACCTGTGGCGGCAGTCCTACTGTAAGGCACGGATCAAGTACTGCAAAGCGTGGCATCAATTGCAAATCATTGATTGATGCTTTATGATGTGTCTGAACCTCGGTAATCACCGCTGCAATCGTTGCCTCAGACCCGCTGCCTGAAGTTGTAGGCACGGCGAAGATTACAGGAATCGGACGTAGCACACGGAAAAGTCCCTGTAAGTTCCGAATTGCTTTCTTCGGTCTCGCAACTCTGGCTCCGATCCCTTTTGCACAATCCATCACACTTCCGCCACCAAATGCGATCATGCAGTCACACTTTTCTCCAAGAAATATTCCTACTCCATTTTCAACTTCTTCATCCGTAGGATTCTGAGAAATGCCGTCAAAGATAACATATTTCAACTTCTTCTCTTTCATCTCTTCCAGCAGTTCATTAAGAAGCCCCCTCGCACGGATCTTCGGTCCTGTTACAATTAATACTTTATGAAATCCTCTATCTCGAACCGCCTCTGGCAACTTCTTCACTGCTCCTGATCCACTGAGCATTTTCGGTGAACGCCACGGAAGTGCAGCCATCAAAAGCTTCGCCCCCGCCTGATATACTCTGCAATATTTTTTCATTAAAACTGATTTCACATTTGCTTTCATCTCACACCTGCCATTTTCATGAATACTGTGATTTGTATTTTGCCACACTCCTGCTTTGAAATCAATCAATTCTTTCTATATTAAAGGAATTTTTTTAATGTTCCTTTTCACTTGTATATAATAATGCCTAAAAATCTGTCTGATTTTCCTTATTTTCTTTTTTTGTGAAAAATGACAAATGATTTTCGATAAATTTTTCCATTATTTTTGCTATTTTTTTATTTTTTCTATGCAAAATCCTAGCAATATCGCACAAAAAAGAGTATACTAAAGAAGTAGTATTATGAAAGAGAGGGCTTTTTATGAAACACGATAATATGTTGGCTATGATCTTAGCCGGAGGTCGAGGAACCCGCCTCCATGATTTGACAAAAAAAGTGGCTAAACCAGCCGTTTCATATGGCGGAAAATACCGCATTATTGATTTCCCACTTAGTAACTGCGCAAACAGCGGCATTGACGTTGTAGGTGTTCTGACACAGTACGAATCCGTACTTCTGAACAGCTATGCTGCAGCAGGAAGAAGATGGGGACTTGATGCGAAGGACAGTGGCGTTTATGTGCTCCCACCACGTGAGAAAGCTGATGCAAACCTTGATGTATACAGAGGAACTGCTGATGCTATTTCCCAGAATATTGACTTTATAGATACATACTCCCCAGACTATCTGCTGATCCTCTCTGGAGACCACATCTATAAGATGAATTATGACAAGATGCTTGAATATCACAAGCAGAACAATGCAGATGCAACGATTGCCGTTATCGAAGTTCCTATGAAGGAAGCAAGCCGTTTTGGTATTATGAATACAGATGAAACAGGACATATCGTTGAATTTGAAGAAAAGCCTGAACATCCAAAGAGCAACCTCGCTTCCATGGGTATTTATATCTTCAACTGGAAGCTTCTTCGCAAGATGCTTCTTGCAGATATGAAGAACGCAGATTCCAGCCATGATTTTGGTAAAGATATCATTCCTACTATGCTGAATGACGGTAAGAGCCTGTATGCATACAAATTCAAAGGATATTGGAAAGATGTTGGAACAATTGATTCCCTTTGGGAAGCTAATATGGACCTTCTTGATAAGAACAATAAGCTTGATCTGAATGACCCAAGCTGGAAGATTTATACAGAAGATGCAACAGCACTTCCACAATATGTCGGAGCTGATGCAGTTGTAGAAAGAGCCTTCATCACACAGGGATGTGTAATTGATGGGGAAGTTAAGAATTCTGTACTGTTCACTGGTGCGAAAGTTGCCGCCGGTGCAAAAGTCATTGATAGTGTCCTCATGCCGGGTGCTGAGGTTGCAGAAGGTGCCGTTGTTACACGCGCTCTTGTTGCCGATGGCATTAAGATTGGAAAGAACGCTGTTGTCGGAGACGCAGCCAGCGAGAATATCGAGCTCGTTGCAAAACGAGTAAAGGGGGACGAATAAGATGAGTAAAGCTTTTGGAATTATCAACTTTGCAGGAAACAACATACAGGTAAATGACATGCAGGCATACCGTCCGATCGGTGCCTTCTCTTTCCTTGGAAGATATCGTGTAATCGACTTTCCGATCTCTAATATGAGTAACAGTGGAATCGATGTAATGCAGGTTTATATTCGTAGAAAACCTCGCTCTCTCGTAGAACACCTTGGAACAGGACGTCATTACAACATCAACTCCAAACGCGGTAAACTGGTTACTCTCTTCCAGGAGAGCAACATTGATAACGGTATCTACAGCACAGATATCGCTGCTTACATGGAAAACCTTGACTGCTTCGATGAGATCAACTCCGAATATGTTGTGATCGCACCTAGCTACATGGTTTACACAGCTGATTACAGTGCATTCCTCAAAGCACATATTGACTCCGGTGCTGACATCACTCTGATGTATCACGCTGTTGACAATGCGAAGGATCATTTCCCGAACTGTCAGACATTGAACATCAACAAACAGAAGGGTGTTCTCTCTATGGAGCCAAACCTTGGAAATGCAAAGAACAGAAATATCTTCATGGATACTTATGTAATGAAGAAAGACCTGTTCCTTGACCTGGTTCAGAAAGCACACAAACTTTCCTCCATGTACACACTGGCTGATATTGTAAACGAATCTTGCGAAGAACTTGATGTTCGTGCATATTCCCACCGTGGATATTTCGCAACAATTTCAGACTTCAACAGCTACTATGAGGCAAACCTGGATCTGATCGATCTAAAGAAAGCAACAGATCTGTTCCATGACAACTGGCCAATCTACACACGTACAAACGATTCTTGCCCGACACAGTATTTCGATGACAGCAAGGTAACATCCTCTGTTATTTCCAACGGATGTCTGATCGAAGGAACTGTTGAGAACTGTGTTATCGGACGTGGATGTACAATCAAAGAGGGCGCTGTTATTAAGAATTGTGTCATCGGTGCAGACGTGGTTATCGGAAAAGGTGTTCATGCTGAGAACCTTGTGATCGACAAACATGCACGCCTGATTCGTGGTAAGCGTATTATCGCAGCTCCTGATAAACCGGGATACATCAAACGTGGTGACAGACTGTAGATTTAAAATTACCATGACATTTTAAAAAGTTTTATAGAAAAATATTATTCTACAGAATTCATTGTTAATATACATACATAAAAAACCGGAAAGTAAAAGATAAATTTAAATTCTTTTACTTTCCGGTTTTTCAGTTTATACTCGAATTTGATTTACATTTTTATTTGCGTCATCTTTTACTTACGGTTCTTTTTGTAAATAATTGCAAGTCCTTTCAGGAGCAGATCATCGTCCAAGATAATCTCTCTTCTACAATGAGGAACAATCTTTTTCGCCAGTCCGCCTGTCGCGATCACAGTTGCCTCTCCTCCAAGCTGTTCCTGCAGACGATCAATAATTCCATCCATTGCAGCAGCGCTACTGTAGATCAGACCGCTCTTCATACACTCTGTAGTATTCTTTCCAATCATATGCTCCGGTGCTTCAATACTGATTCCGCCAAGCTGAGATGCATGAGCTGTCAGAGAATCCAGAGAAACTCCGATTCCAGGATAAATCATGCCTCCGATATAATTCTTATTTTTATCAATCACACAGACTGTATTTGCTGTCCCAAGATCAAAGATTAGAAGTGGAGCCGGATACTCAACAATTGCCGCAACAGAATCAACCACCAGATCACTTCCCAACTGTGCTGGGTTATCGATTCGAATGTTCAATCCTGTCTTAATTCCGGCTCCCACAACAAGAACATTCTTCTTCAGGATCTTCTCTACCGCCAGCTTCACGATGGTTGTAATCTGCGGCACGACAGAAGAAATGATTCCGCCTTCGATTTCATCTCTATGAATATGATAAATATCAAGTACATTCTTAATATCGATTGCATACTCTAACTCTGTCTTCGTACGAACAGTTGACAAACGTTCTACAAAAAGAGTTTTATCTCCATCAATACAGCCCAATACAATATTTGTATTTCCAATGTCTATTGTCAGTATCATCTTTTAAACTTCCCCTCTCTGTGCAAGAATCTGATCAAGGATTCGATCTGCTGTTTCCTCTTTTGTCAGCTTGCCGAGCTCTTTTTCAAAATCTTCTGTAATCACTGTGACCACATTTGTATTCCCGCCAAACCCGGCGCCTTCCATTTTCAAACTGTTTGCTATAATCATGTCCAGGTTCTTTTTCTTCAGCTTCTTTCTGGAATTCTCGAGCATATTTTCTGTTTCCATAGAAAATCCACAGAGAAATTGATCTTTTGTTTTATGCGCTCCAAGATACGCAAGGATATCATCTGTGCGTTCCATTTCAAGTGCCAGATCGTCATCCTTTTTCTTCACCTTTTCATCACTGACATAGCGCGGTCTATAATCCGCAACTGCTGCTGCCTTAATAATAATATCCTGTTCTTCGGCCCGTCCTGTCACTTCTTCAAACATTTCTCTCGCCGTTGTGATTGGAACAACATTTACAAAATGTGGCTTCTCAATAGAGGTCGGTCCTGTGACAAGTGTAACATCCGCTCCACGCTGCATACATACCTTTGCAATCGCATACCCCATCTTTCCGGTAGAATGATTCGTAATATAGCGTACAGGATCAATGGACTCCTGTGTAGGACCTGCTGTAACCAGAACATGCAGTCCTTTCATATCCTTTTCTCTTGCGATTTCCCGCAAAATATATTCAAGCAAAAGCTCCGGTTCCGGCATTTTCCCTGCTCCTGTATCTCCACAGGCAAGATAACCAACCGCCGGGCTGATCACTTCATAATTATAATGCTCCAGTACCTTCAGATTATCCTGAACGATTGGATTCTCAAACATATTCGTATTCATTGCAGGAGCAACGATCTTCTTACATTTGCACGCCATGATTGTTGTTGTCAGCATGTCATCCGCAATGCCATGAGCAATCTTCCCAATTACATTCGCACTTGCCGGTGCCAACATAACTACGTCCGCTTTCTTCGCTAATGATACATGTTCTACACTATATTGAAAATTCCGGTCAAATGTGTCTACAAGACATTTATTTCCTGTCAGTGTCTCAAATGTGATCGGATTAATAAAATTTGTCGCATTTTCTGTCATAAGCACATGCACATCTGCATGCAATTTCTTCAGCGCACTTGCAAGTGACGCAATTTTATATGCTGCAATGCTTCCTGTCACTCCAAGAAGTACAGTTTTTCCCTTTAACATGAGTACATTTTTCCTTTCTGTTAAACTCTTTTTTTAGTTTAGCACAACAAATATTCTTAGAAAAGTCCTTTACCGTTATGTTTTTCACAAAATACCGTATAATTTTGTATTTTATCCACATTCTATATAAAGAAACCCACATTCTTTTCTTATAACTGATGCACGTATTCCATCTTTGATATTATTTCGTAACAAATAACGCACCATAAAAAGGAGGATTTCATCATGGATGAACAAACACGAAAACTATATGAAGAATGCAACATCGGATGTCAGATGGCAATCGAAAGTATGCAGCAAATTAAAGATTTCACCCAAGATACAACCTTATTCCAATTAATTGAAAAATACATTGATCGTCATTCTCGATTAGGCGGTAATGCAAAAGACCACCTGATTGATTCGGGAAATGAAGTTAAAACTCCGGGAATGATGGCTTCCGCATTTTCCTGGTTCAGCACAGAACTTAAACTGAATCTGAATGATGATAACTCCAAAATTGCAAAACTTCTGATTGATGGATGCAGCATGGGAATTAAAACACTCGGAGAACGTGCCAATACATTGAACAGGGCTGACAAATCTGCCGACGCGCTGGCAAGAAAAATTATCAAAACAGAAGAAGAAATGATACGAGAATTAGAATCATTTTTATAAAATTTGCTTTCTCTTATCTGTAATGTTAGTATAGTGATATTAAGTTATTAACACTACAGATAAGGAGCATTCTATGCTGAAATCATATATTGCATTTGACCTGGAGACAACCGGGCTAAGTCCTCAGGAACATGAAATTATAGAGATTGGTGCCCTCAAAGTCCAGGAAGGAAAGGTCGTTGACCGTTTTATGGAATTCGTCCATCCAGACAAACCGATCACACCGATGATCACCAACATCACACATATCACAAATGATATGGTTGCAGGAGCAAGATCCTGCCCGGAAGTCATCCACGATTTTCTCTCCTTTTGTGAAGATGATGTGCTGATCGGACATAATGTCATGTTTGACTATAGCTTTGTAAAATGCAGTGCAGTCAGAGAAGGTCTTACATTTGAAAAAATGGGAATCGATACTTTAAAAATTGCCCGCAAAGTACATAAAGACTTTGAGTCTAAAAGTCTCGGTGCGTTATGCGACTATTATCATATTGAGAATCCTGCTGCTCACCGCGCATACTATGATGCACTCGCAACCGCAAAGCTTTATCAGACGCTGGCACACTATTTTGAGCCACAGGATCCGAAAGTGTTCCAGCCTCTTCAACTTCAATATAAAATTAAAAAAGTGCAGCCTGCCACACCAAAGCAGATTGCACTCTTAGAACGTCTGACGGAACAGAAAGAACTGATACCTGACTGGGATACAGCTACGCTGACAAGAAGCGAAGCCTCCCGGATCATTGACAGACTTTTGAAATCTTAATCTTCCTGAAGTCTCTGTACCATTGCCCAGATCGCCTTTGCTGAATTGAAGTTCACCGGCATCATCTCAGAGGCTTCAATGCTGATATCAAATGCATCCTCCAGCTCTGATACAAGTGTGATGATCGCGAAAGAATCAAGAAGCTGATCATCGATCAGAGCTGTCTCGTTTTCATAGTCAATACTATCATCAATCTCATTTAAAATCTCTAATAATTCTTCCATTTTTTCTTCCTCTTTTTCTATTATTTTGAATTTCATTATATCCTACGTTATATCACAAATATCTTTTTATGACAACTGTTCTACCATGTTCAATTCATAAGTTTCCTGCTGTACTCTTGCCTGGATCCATCCTTCTTCCTCACTGTAAAGTACAACTCCAGGAAGTTCATGACTCAAGAACAATGCCATTCCTTCCATCGCTGAATATGCACCGGTTCTCTCAAACACAAGGATACTGCCTTTTTCCAAACCTCTCAAGGTAATTTCATTGCATAGAACATCATTCAATGTACATAAGGATCCACAGACTTTCCATGTCTTATCCTCTGTATTCTTGTCCTCAGAGTCTTCCGCATCCTTCATTGAAACTTCTTTCGGAAGTACCTTCACATATGGCTCATACATTCCCTTAATCTGTCCGTCGTAATTAATCTGATGACAGCCTCCATCAACAATGCAATAGTGAATTCCATCACTTGTCTTTGTATCTTCCACTTTGGTCAAATAATAGCCACACATTGCAGCCAGCGCACGCCCCAGCTCTACTATTACATGCCCCTTCCACTGCATAGCCTTCACAGCGTCCTGAAGCCCCTTTAAACCAGCTTCTTCAAAGGTCTCTGCCGTTTTATCGCGGAAATACGGAACTGCCGTTCCAGAGCCATATTCAAGACATTTCACATCAATCTGTTCTTCTGCCGCCTTCTTTAAAAATTCATCCAGATATGTCAGTTCTTTCTGATGACGCTTCAGATTCTTCTTTTGTGTTCCTGAGAAATAGTGAATTCCTTCTGCCTCGATTCCCGGAAGTTCCTTTGCCTTTTTCAGAATTTCTAATACCGTATCTTCGTCCATTCCAAACTGATTTCCACTTGTAAGCCGCGGGTATAACCGAAGCACACCATCCTCCGGATGTTCCTCGCTCCATTCCACAAAATATTGGAAATGCAGTGGGGATTCAACCGTATATGCACATCTATTTCCACAATATGCAAGTATCTCCCGAATATCATCCCGTTTTTTCATAACACCTGAAATAAACAACTTTTCCGGTGGAACCTGCAGTTTCCTGCAGATTCGGAATTCTCCCATAGAGCAGACTTCGATTCGGTCTGCCCACTGAGCCATATATCCTGTCAGAAATGGATTCGCCTTCATTGCATAACAAAGGCTGATATCTGTACCGAAACCTGCACGGATACGATCTGTTTGTTCTTTTAAGATATCCAGATCAAACACATAAAGCGGAGTTCCATATTTTTTTGCCGCATCGACAAGCATTTCTTCTTTCACACTCTTTTCTCCTTCTTATGCTGCACCTCTCAACCCCCAATGTACAGCCTTTATTTTTTTCCATAATTCTTAAAATAATTACGGTCTGTCTTGCCATTCTTGTTCAACGGCATCTCATCTACCTGAATCAATTTTGTCGGAACCATATAGACCGGAAGTTTTTCCTTCATCTGTTTTCTGACATCTGAGGCTGCTTTCTCTCCAAGATAAAATCCCATAATACGATTTTTCTCCGTATCAAAGACACAGCAGCTCTTCTCCACTCCATCAAGTGCTGTCATAGAACGCTCAATTTCCTCCAGCTCAATCCGGTGTCCCATATGTTTGATCTGGAAATCTTTTCTTCCTGCAAATACGATATTTCCTTCTTCGTCATAACTTCCAAGATCTCCGGTTCGATACATTCTCTGTTCTGTTCCATCTACAGGATACAGCACAAACTTCTCCGCTGTCTGCTCAGGTTCTTTATAATAGCCATTCGCCAGAGATTCTCCTGCCGAGCAGATTTCCCCCTGTACACCAGGTTCTGTCACCTGTCTACCTTCCTCGTCTACAAGGATTACTCTTCTTCCCGGGAATGCCTTACCGGCCGGTATTTTCTCACTGTCCTCATACTGTCGCTCAATCGGAAAATACGTACAGTTGCAAGTAATCTCTGTCGGTCCATACAAGTTTACAAACTTTGCTTCAGGCAGTTTTTCCTGCCAGATACGCAGCTGTTTTGCCGGCATTGCTTCTCCGCTGAACATAACCCTTTTTACTGATTCCGGCACTCTGTAATTCAATCCTTTCAACGCAGACACAAGTGTTAATGCCGAAACAGCCCAGGTCAGATTAGTCACTTTCTTATCGCAAAGATAATCCAGAAGTCTCGGCGGTGTTGAAAAATATTCCTTCGGTATCAAAACAAGCTGTGCCCCTGTCATGATACTGGAATAAATATCCTTCACAGACACATCAAAATCAAACGGTGCCTGATTTCCAATCACATCTTCTGATGTAATCTCAAAGATTTCTGTAAAATGACGGATAAACCGGCTGGCTGCTCCATGACTTATCACGATTGCCTTCGGTGTTCCTGTTGATCCGGATGTAAAGATTCCGTATAAAACATCCGTCTCTTTCCACTGCCCCTGGATCTGTTCCAGTCTACTGTACTGCTCTTCTGACAATTCCGTTCCTGTCGCTGTCTTAAGTGCCTCCGGCCCCATCACTTTATTTTCCAGTCCATTTCCAACAGCTGCTAGCTGTTCCTTCCCTTTTTCATCGGAAATAATCACTTCAGGATCCAGTTTCTCCATAATCTTTCTCAGACGTTCTGTTGGATTCATCGGGTTCACCGGCACATAAAAGCATCCTGCATAAACGATGCCGAGCATCACTTCCAGTGTTTCTGAACTTTTCTCTAAAAGAACCGGAACCGGGTTCCCCGGTTGAACTTTTTCACTTAATTCTGCGCCTATTACCTGAGCTTTCTTCACAAGTTCCTTCCAGGTCAGCTCCTGATTCACATCCGAAACTGCAACCCGGTCTGCATACTTTTCCGCTGTCTGCTCCAGACTCCATAAAATATTCAACTTCTCTTTTGCTATCATTTTTCTACACCTGTTTCTTTTGCCACTTCTATTTCTCCTCATCTCTTTGCAAGATTTTGCTCGTACTGTTCCGCCAGCTGATTCCATGCTTCATAAGCCGGATCATTTCTATGATCTTCCAACTCATAATTCTCTTCTAAATAATTTCCAAGATATGAAGTCACCTTCTCTGCCCCATAAACATTCAGATGATCTCCTTTATCTTGTGTATCTTCAGTCCAATTCAAACCCAGTTCTTCTACCTTCTCATTCAGATCAAGATATGCAATTCCTTTTTCATCTGCGTATTGCTGCATCTCCGCATGACGTTTATGATTCCAATTCTTCGGTGACGGCATACTGACAAGCAATAACTGCGCGTTATTCTTCTCACACAGTTCTTCAATTTTCTCCAAATAGATTTTAACATACTTTGGCATTGTTTCACATTTTTTCTTTTTCTTCATATAATCCGGTTTGCCTTCATATGGGGCAACCTCATCTCGAATCACAAACCCCTTGTAATTCGTATGTATTTTCGGCTCATCCACCGCTGTCTTCCATAGATTATGATAACGAAACACCGGAAGATAATATTGACCCATCTGTTCTAAAATTGCCTGCGTACTTTTCACTGCACCGATGTCACGGAACAAGGTATTTGTCTCGAGCATAACTATTTTAGGAGACTGTCCTTTAAATCCCTGTTTTAACATATAATAAGTTTCCGGTATTCTCTGTGCTCCCTGCCCACAATCATAAGCTGCGATTCCCTGATCTTCCCACAACCGCATTGTAGACACGGAATTATAGCTTTCACTATCACCGGCCACCAGCAGATCCAATGTATCTTCCGGCTCAACTGTAAGAGCCGCAAATGGGCGGTTTCTTCCGGTCACTTCTCCATTCAGCTGATGCACCACATAATATTCCATCCCGACAGAACTTGTCACCAAAAATACTGCCAGTATTACAATAAAGAGAATTCCTCTTTTTATCTTACTCATTCTTCTCACCTCAGAAACCGGCATAGATCAGATCCTGAATCTGATATCCATCCCCATACGCTGCGAAGATCAAAATCCCTATAACTAAGGCATAATACAATCCCCAGCGCACCGGTACAGCCAGTTCTCCCATTTTCTTCTGTACAGAGATTCCGCGCTCTTTCATAGAACCTATCACTCCCACGATCAGACAACCTACAATTACTGCCAGATAATCTGCCCGCTCAAGTCCAAGTGTATACAGTGTCCCATCCGTTAATTGTCCCACATCAAAATTCTTTATCATACTACAGAACATATACCATCCGGCCTTCAATCCATTTGCACGGAAAAATAACTCTCCAACTACAATAATCACCCATGTCTTTGCAATCTGGATTGTTCTCCAGATTTTCGTCTCCGGATCAATATGACACGCTTCTAAAATATGGTCTCGAACCGGCTCCACAGCAATCCCAAGCATGATCAATACAAAATAATACATTCCATAGAAAATATAGTTCCACTGTGCGCCATGCCAGACTCCGTTCGCAACCCACACTGGGAACAGGGCGATTGCAGAAGTCACCAGTCTTGTAATATGCTTTCCGCAATGCTTTCTTCCATACTGGTTCCATTTCTTAACCAATCCGGATACCGATACCGGATAGAAAATATATGCCTTGAACCACGCGCCGAGTGTAATATGCCATCTGCGCCAGAATTCCGAAGGATTCTTCGCACAGAACGGCTGTCGGAAGTTTTCCGGAAGGCAGATACCAAACAGCTTTCCACTTCCTATAATGATGTCCATACAACCGGAGAATTCCATATAAAGCTGAATCACATAACCAATCGCTGCCGCAAGAATCACTGCTCCATGATAGTCTGCATAATGGTCAAACACCTGATTTACCATCAGTGCCATACGGTCTGCTATCACCATCTTTTTAAAGAGTCCCCAGAAGATTCTTACATAACCATCGACCACATTTCTATATTCCAATGGCTTTCCTGTATACAAAGTGTCTGCCACATCTGAATATCTTGCGATTGGTCCCTCCATGATCTGTGGGAAGAATCCGAGAAACAATGCGGTTCTCCAGATTTCTGTCTCTGCCTGGATGGTTCCCCAGTATACATCTGTCATATAACCAATTGCCTGCAATGTATAAAATGAAATTCCAATTGGCATTAATAGCTTTTCCGGTCTCCATCCTTCCAAAACCGGATGTCCGAATAAATAACTCAAGTTTGTCGTAAAGAAATCAAAATATTTTAAATAACCAAGAACTCCGAGTAAAATCAGGATTCCCAGTATTAATACTCTTCTTCCCTTTTTCTGATACTCTGCTTTAATTACTTTCTTTTGTTTCCGATCCATACCTTCCACGGCTTTTGCTTCTTCTGTTTTGAGCAAAGTCAGCCAGATGCCAATACAATGGGTCAGAAGCGTTGTCCCCAAAAGATAAACCAGCAATTTTCCACTTAACAGATAAAAGAAAATCCAGCTGAATGCAAGCAAGACTCTTCCTCTCCATTTCTCCGGTGCAAGCTGATAGGCCAACAGACAAACCGGAAGAAATAGGAATATATATATAATTGAATGATATCCCATCTTTGAAGTTCTCCTTTTTCATATGTTGTAAACTATACTTTCTTTCAAAGTATCTATAAAGTTACCATACAGATACAAATGTTTTTAGTATAAACCTTTTTTATTATTTCATCAACATCTTAAAGCATACTCTCTACATTTCTTAAGATTTTATAAATTTGTCTCCTGCTCGAACTGGTATGGTTTATTTTTGTAAAAGTGGCTCTTTTTTATAGTCCACTTCTGTTGTATAGTATGATAAATCTTAAAGGAAAGAGGTTTTTGTTATGAATTCTAAGTCAACAGTAACATTAAAGAAACTTGTCATGGCTGCACTGTTCGCAGCACTTGCCTGTGTTGCTACGATGTCAATCAAGATTCCTACTCCCGGAACAAGCGGATATATTCACCCGGGTGATGCGATTGTTATCCTTGCTGGTGTTGTTCTCGGACCTGCATGGGGATTCCTCGCAGGCGGTATCGGATCTGCTATGGCAGACCTGCTCGGAGGATATTTTGTCTATGTTCCGATCACATTTGTGATCAAAGGACTGGTATCCCTTTGCTCCGCTCTTCTTTACCGTAAAGTAGGTAAGAATTCCAAGAGCCGTTACACAGCAGTCATCCTCGGCGGTGTTGCTGATATCATTCTCGTTGCCGGCGGCTACTGCCTGTGCGAATACTTTATCTACGGAGCCGGCGCATTCGCAAGCGTTCCGGCGAACCTGATCCAGGGAGTCGGCGGACTGATCCTCTCTGCTGTACTTTATCCGATTCTGATTGCAATTCCGGATGTAAAACAGTCAGCACTTGCGAATTCATAAGTTTTGTTTATTAACTGATAAGCCCTATAATATTGCACGCAAAATCCCCCATGGGAAGACAGAATCTTTACTTCTTCTCATGGGGGATTTTGTTGTATCTAAATACTTATTTTCACATAAAGAAAAAAATCCGGAAACAATCATTTCCAGACTTTCTAAGAGGCGCAGACCGGATTTGAACCGGTGAATCAGGGTGTTGCAGACCCACGCCTTACCGCTTGGCTACTGCGCCATATCTTAAATTTTATTACAGCCAGCAATGCTTTCTGTAAAATGACCCCGACGGGAATCGAACCCGTGTTACCGCCGTGAAAGGGCGATGTCTTAACCGCTTGACCACGGGGCCATAACGATCACTTTCTTGCGTGACCGTTTTATATAATATCATATGTTTTTGTGGAATGCAAGTGTTTTTACAAATTTTCTTTTATTTTTTTCATCACCTTTTTTCATCACACTTCAAAACACAACAGTTACTCACCTTTTTTTACTTCAAATCTGCTGATTCCCATCATGCTCACTGCTCCATCCGTGCTGTTCGTATCGATCTCGCAACTATTATAAAAACTTCCGTCTTCATACCAGTTATATACATTTACAAGCTCGGATTCTGTATGTTGGGATGCTTCTCCATATGATGCCTGAACGACATCAATTGCCGTTCCCAACTGGATTCCTCCCGGGAATATTACTGTCAGGTCTTCGTTTCTCAGTGAATACTGTTCCACATAGATTCCTCCGACCAGACAATCCTTCGCTTCTTTTACGGCATTCCCTGTATTGATCAGATCCACCATGATCGTATTCTTGGAATCATCTTTAAACCAGGCATTCTGATAATCTCCTGCTTCAATCTCATACTCCTGCGGAAGGCTTTTTTCATCCAGCGTAAGTCCAGTGCTTTCCAGGTCTGCGATTGTACACGGAAGCGTCAGTACCTTACCGTTAATCTGAACGGTATAAGAATTCCAGCTTGCTCCAAGTTCTTCACTTTGTGGTGCGGCACCTTCTATATCCGACTGAATTCCCTTAGCGGCTTCTGCTTCTGCCGTTGCTTCCTGATTCTCTTCTTCCAGCATTTCATCTGTACTATTCTCCGCTTCGTCCTCACCGTTATCCTTCGCAGATTCCTTTACAGCCTTTGGCACTTTAATCTTCTTTGTATCATTATAGGACACAAATGTCACTTCCAGTGTATAGGATGTCACCTGTGCACTCTCTTCTCCTGCTGCCTTCAGATAATCTGTCAGATCAAAGGTAATCTTTGCCGGAAGTATATTATTTCTATAAATATCAATCACACAGTCCACTTTTACGTTGTTCAATTTCTGCTGAAGCTCCTCGTTGTTTTCCTCATCCTCGGAAGCCTGTAGATTCCAGCCTGACAGATCAGAGGAATTTTCTCCGAGTAAAGCTTTCAGCGTATCTGCAAATGTCTCCTGGAACTGTGTTCCACTGATCGTTCCTGTCAGCTCAAAACACTCTTCCTTATTCACGGTCGTAAGATCCTGTGAAACGCTAAATGCTCCGGACAGATTCTGAAGTCCATCAAACAATACAGTCTGCTGTGAAGATGTCTCTTTCTCCTCAACAGCGTTCTTCTCCCAGGCTTCATCCGTTCCACTGTAGATCACAGTCTTCCCGTCTTCTTCCACCTGATAAGATTCCATCTCCTGTGTCTCTTTCGTTCCGGCCATATTCGTCTTCTGCTGACCTTTTCTGTGTACTGCTGCCGGATCCCGTGTCATCTCGATATCCAGATTGCTCTCCTGGCTGATCGCACTATCGCCATCACCCATCTGCAGTTTTACGATCTGATTCTCTTCTGCCGATTCTACTGATTTCATATTAACCTCAATATCGCGGAACAGATTCTCCGATGTCGCTGCTTTCTGACAGCCACTCAGACTTCCAACTGCCGCAAGAAATATAATTCCTGCTGTTAACTTCTTTATCCATTTACATTTCATAGTTTGTCTTTCACTTCCCAAGTCGTGTATTCAAGAATGCCTCGACATTCTTGCTGCTATCTCTTATCGTAACCAGCTTTGCACTTCATTATACAAAATTATTTTCTCAAAAACAATTACTGAAAGTAGATTACTCTAATGATTCACTTCTTTTCTTTATACAAATATGCTATAATACATTAATACGTTCGTGTACAAAAGTATACGTGCTTTTACAGGAGGAAAACACACATGGGAAAACATGAAAAAGAACGTGATGGATTCAAAAGCCGGACTGGATTTATCCTTGCCTGCATCGGATCTGCCGTCGGTATGGGGAATATCTGGCGATTTCCTTACATGGTATCAGACTGGGGTGGTATGACTTTTCTGATTCCTTATATTTTATTTGTAATATTGATTGCTTCTACCGGAGTGATCGAAGAGATGGCGCTCGGACGCGCCGCCAAAGGTGGACCAATCAAAGCCTTCGGTGTCTGCACAGAAATGCGAACTGACAATAAGAAAACAGGTGAACTGATCGGACTGCTTCCGGTTCTTGGCTCTCTCGCACTTGCGATCGGATACACAGTTGTTGTCGGATGGATTTTCAAGTATACCTTCCTTGCACTGACCGGACAGATTGCCGGCATGAAACAAGATATGAATCAAATTGGAGGCATGTTCGACAGTACTGCTTCTGCTTTTGGTAATAACCTTTGGCTTGTAATTGCAGTCCTTGTAACTGCTGTGATCATGGCAATGGGGATTGCCGGTGGAATCGAGCGTGCCAACGGCGTAATGATGCCGTTATTGTTCGTACTGTTTCTTGGACTCGGGGTATATATTTTCTCCCTTCCTGGTTCATCTACCGGATATCGTTACATCTTTACGATCAATCCAAAGGGACTTTTAGACCCAAGACTTTGGATCTATGCTTTTGGGCAGGCATTCTTCTCTCTGTCCATTGCCGGAAATGGAACTGTCATCTATGGTTCCTACTTAAAGGATTCGGAAGACCTGGTAAGTTCTGCAAAAAATGTTGCCATCTTCGATACAATCGCTGCCTTACTCGCTGCTTTCGTGATCATTCCGGGAATGGCAGTCGGCGGTGCTGAATTATCTTCTGGCGGCCCTGGACTGATGTTTATCTATCTGGTCAATGTATTCAACGGAATGCCCGGCGGCAAGATTGTAGGCATCATCTTCTACATCTGCGTACTTTTTGCCGGAATGAGCTCACTTGTAAATCTGTACGAAGCTCCGGTTGCTACATTACAGGAACGTTTCGGATTAAAGCGTGTCTCAGCTGTTGGAATCATTGCAGCATTCGGCTGCTGTATCGCACTTCTCATCCAGGGCATCGTCTCCGGATGGATGGACGCAGTTTCTATCTATATCTGCCCACTTGGAGCAATGCTTGCAGCAATCATGTTCTTCTGGATCGCAGATAAAGAATTCGCACTGAAAGCTGTAAATACTGGACGTGAGAAAAAAATCGGAACTTGGTTCTTGCTACTTGGAAAATATGTCCTTGTTCCACTCGCACTTGTTGCACTGATTGCCGGCGCAGTGCTGGGCGGAATTGGGTGATGAAACAATAACGTTAAACTACCACATAAAACTATGAGCCACAATCATTCGCAGCATCAAGCTACCATGATCGTGGCTCTTTTCATTCAGCTATCATTATTCTGTTATACCCATTCTCACTTCAAATGTCGTTCCACCCTGCTCATTTCCGCGAACCTCAATCTTCCCATCATGCACCCGCACAATTTCACGCACTAACGCAAGTCCAAGTCCCACACCGCCAAGCTCACGGCTTCTTGACTTATCTACCCGGAAGAATGGTTCAAAAATCTGCTCTCGAAATGTCTCATCAATTCCATTCCCAGTATCCGCAACTGTCAGGACAACTTCATTCTTCTCTCTCTTCGCCGATACTGTAACGGTTCCATCTACCCGATTATATTTAATTGCATTTTCAACGAGATTATAAATCATCCGATAAATCAGAATATCACTTCCTGTCAATATCAGTTCATCCTCTGGCTTTTCGTTACTGTTCACACTACATGCGACCGGCAACGACTCTTCTGTTCCATCTGTTCTTCCATCCGATGAATTCTGTGTCTTCTGTATCAGTTCAATATTCTTTTCCTGCGCCAGCGGTTCCAAATCTGCCAGCACCTCCTCTATCAGCCCCTGCATTTCAATCTTTTCATTACGTGCTACCGTCTGCAGCTCACTCATATCTAAAAGCGTTCTGACAAGCTTGCTAAGGCGTTCATTTTGCTCTGTTACCATCTGGATCGTCTCTTGTGCAGCTGCTTCGTTCTCTGAATTCTCCGCCGCATGATAGAGATCTAGTTGTGCCTGCATTAATGCCAAAGGGGTTCGGAGTTCATGTGCTGCATTCCCTGTAAACTGACGCTGTGTCTCGAATGATTCCGAAAGTCGCAGGAGCATCTTATTATAAGATGTACGAAGTCGGTCCAACTCTGCGATTTTATTTTCCTCAATCGTATACTCTGTCAGATTCTGCGCCTGAACCTTTTCTACTGTTTCTGAGAATTCTCTGAGTGGTTTCAATGCGCGGCCACTGACAAAATAAGTTACTGCTCCGCCAATCAGCGCTACAACACCAGTGATCAACAAACTTCTATTTCTATAATCTGATTTCGAATTATAAACCTTCGTGGCAAACTGCGCTGCAAAATCATCCCACTCATTATCCGGAATATCAATGTAGACTGCCTCCGGCGTAGTGCCCTGATCTGTGACGGTCTCCTGAAGCGTATCGATATAATAGACACCATTCTTATATAAGAAAAATGTCAGACATCCACACAATACTGTGATCAGCACGGTTGTAAGAATCGTCAGTCTCCACTGGAGCGATATTTTTCTCATGCTTTTCCATCTCCTATCTTATACCCCTCACCAATCTTATTCACGATGGGATCATAACCAAGTCCTGCTTTCAGTTTCTTTCTCAGAGAAGACATATGCACTCGGATCGAACCGCTGAAACTATCTACAGAAGAATCCCAGACATGCTCGATCAACTCTTCCTGACTGACCGGTCTTCCCTGATTCAAAAGAAGATACTCCAGAATTCCATTCTCTTTTCTTGTCAATGCAACCGGCTTGTCTTTTGCATATGCAGTCCTTTCTTTTGTATCAAAACGAAGACTGCCACATTCAAGACAGACATTTTTCTGTACAAACTTTCTTCTTGTCAGGCTTCGCACACGGGCTTCCAGCTCTTGCAGATGAAATGGTTTTTCCATATAATCATTCGCCCCCGCATCAAGACCGTCAACCTTATCTGCAATCTGACTTCTCGCAGATAAGATCAATACTTTTGTCTCTTCATTTTCCTTGCGAAGCTCCCGAAGAATATCCATTCCATCCATCCCCGGAAGGTTAAGATCCAGCACGATCAGATCATACATTTCCGCATAAATCATATCCAGTGCTTCCTCTCCGTCATTACACGTGTCTACCTCATAGCCCGCCTGATGCAGACTTTTCGCAATCATATCACATAATTTCTTCTCATCTTCAACAACTAATAATCTCAATTTATTTTTCTCCATTTTCTTAACAGAAATTTTACACCCTCTATTGTATAATGCAAACATCGAAAGGTCAATAAACGGTTACTGTTCACACGATGTGCGACCAGCAACGCATCTCGCCATTTTAAATCGCCTTTGGCGATGGGGCGAGATGCATTCAAGCCAAAACATGCATCCTCCGTGTCAATCAGCGGAGTGATTGACACGGGAGTGAACAGTAACAATAAACGGACTTTGAACATTGAAAGGAGTATATGAATGAAATCTGAAAAAGTAACACAGATTCTTTTACTTGCAGCTGGTCTGGTATTTTTCCTTGTCGGAATCTTCCGCGGAGAAGCTGCGGTTGTGCTTAGCAAGGCAATAAAATTATGTATGGAGTGTGTCGGAATTGGATAAGAAAATGAAATCAAGCAAAAACCCTCTGGTCCGCTTCCGCGGATGGATTCAGGCAGCTGCAACGCTGCTGACCAACATTCATATCCCGAATCTATTCAAAGGGAAAATTTATCAGGGAAATGTAAAGACGATGTGCGTCCCGGGACTAAACTGTTACTCTTGTCCTGCCGCCACAGGCGCCTGTCCGATCGGAGCATTTCAGGCTGTAGTAGGATCCTCCAAATTTAAGTTCACTTACTACATCACTGGATTTTTCATCCTGTTAGGTGTTCTGTTAGGACGATTTATCTGCGGATTTCTCTGTCCGTTTGGATGGTTCCAGGATCTGCTGCATAAAATTCCGGGCAAGAAACTTTCCACCGCAAAGCTGAAGCCTCTGCGGTATCTGAAATATGTGATTCTGGTTGTCTTTGTTATACTGCTTCCGGCATTTGTAACCAATTCACTTGGTATGGGAGATCCTTTCTTCTGTAAATACATTTGCCCGCAGGGAGTACTTGAAGGCGCAATCCCACTGGCACTTGCCAACTCAGGAATCCGTTCCGCGCTTGGACATTTATTTACATTTAAATTCACGATCCTTGCGCTTTTCATCATCCTGAGCATCTTGTTTTACCGTCCATTTTGTAAATGGATCTGCCCGCTAGGCGCTATTTACTCACTGTTTAACAAGGTATCTTTTCTTAAGATCCAGGTTGATCATGAGAAATGTGTTGGCTGCCAGAAATGCAGCCGTGTCTGCAAGATGGATGTCAACGTAGTAGACACACCAAACCATCCGGAGTGTATCCGCTGTGGAGAATGTATGAAAGCCTGTCCGACTGACGCAATCTGCTATCATTATGGGTTTTCAAACAAGAAAAAGGCTGACAATAAATAAACTAAAACAAACAAAATGTAATTTAAAGGAGATTTAAAATCATGAAAAACAAAACACTTAGAACAAACGCAATGAAATTAAAAAAGGTGATCGCTGCATCACTTGCCATTTCTGTACTTTTTGCATTTACAGGCTGCGGAAATTCTTCCTCAACAGACAATACAAATACAAAACAGGAATCTTCTTCCACAACAGAAACGGGCAGCACTGACGAGCTGAACAAAAAACTGGACGACCTTTACCAGCAGGAAAACCAGCTTTTTGCTGATCACAAAGATGCATGGGACAAAGTCTTTGGTCTTATGAGCAAGGATTCATCCGGTGATGCCATGAGCGAAAACTATGCTGATTTCCTCGCAAGCACAGTAGAATCTAACAAAGACTCTTTCTCTGAAGAAGAATATGAAACTTTGAGCAAAGACATTGAAACAATTCGCGGTATCGAAGAAGAGATTGCAAAACTCGAGAAAGAGAGCGCTGCATCCGAATCCTCCGACAACGCTTCCTCTAAATCAGATGAGTCCACAGGTGTATTCAAAGGTTTCAAAGGAAAAGATCTGGACGGCAATGATGTAGACGACAGCCTTTTTGCTAAAAACAAAGTTACAGTTGTAAACTTCTGGTTCAGTGGATGCAAGCCGTGCGTCGGAGAGCTTTCCAAACTGAATGAATTAAATGAGAAGCTCAAAGAAATGGGCGGTGAAGTTGTAGGTATCAACACTGACACTTTAGACAACAATGAGGCTGGAATTAAAGAGGCAAAAGAAATCCTGAAAGCTCAGGGTGCTTCCTACAAGAACCTGACTTTCGATTCTAATTCAACAGTTGGAAAATATGCCGGAAACATCATGGCATTCCCTACAACAGTTCTTGTAGATAAAGACGGAAATATTGTTGGCGAGCCATTCATGGGCGGAATCGATGATCAGTCAAACTACGATCAGCTGATGAAGCAGATCCAGTCCGTACTTGATCAGAACTAATTTAGATTTGTTTTTCATCCATCAATGAAATCTGCCTGGAATATCGAATTGTCGAAAATAGTAAAATGCTTTATAATGATATTACAAGCTGTAACATTAAAATGGTAATGAGCTGAAATCTCTTTATATACAGAAGGGACGAACTGATATGGATGAAAACAAACAGGAACAGATGGTTTCGATCATTGTACCGGTATATAATGCAGGAGCATATTTACCTGAAATGATAGAGAGCGTTATCTTTCAGAACTATAACAACTGGGAACTACTTCTGATTGATAATTGTTCAATGGATAATAGCTTCGAAATCTGCCAATCATATGAAAAGAAAGATGTACGAATACGAGTTATGCAAGAAACAGAAAAAGGTCCGGCGGCAGTCAGAAATCATGGTCTGCTGGCTGCCCACGGTGGCTATATAATGTTTCTGGATGCAGATGACTTTTTAGCAGACAATACAGTACTCGACCGATTCGTAAATGTGATGAAGCATGAAGAAGCAGATATTGTGGTGGGAAATTATGAACGGCTGTGGAACGGACGACGTTTTGCAGCCGCAAGTCATACGTCCTTTTCTGAAAAGAATCCGGATTCTGAAGACTTCAGATTTCAGGGATTCTTTTCAGTTGGGACACTTTCTTATGTATGGGGAAAACTTTACCGAAAACAATTTCTAGAGAAAAACGAAGCTGTTTTTGAGAATCTACCTTACGCAGAAGATAAACTTTTTAATATTCAGTGCTATTTATGCAATCCGAAATATGCTTTTATCCAGGAGACAGGATATATTTATCGAAAAAATGATGACTCCATTTCATTTACTTATCGGCCGAATTCCCTGGAATGCTGGATGGCAATTGCATATCGATTACAGAAGCTTCTGACAGAAAAGGAGATAAAACAGATTCATTGCTTAAAGGATGAAAATGTAGAAAGAGAATGTCTTGAAAAAAAATATTGGGGATTTATTTATTATTTAATATTTTTTGCAATTTTCTTTGACGCTAAGATGGAATATGTAGAACACAATCATTCGATTTTGGCCGTAATAAAATTGATAAAAATGTATCAGACAGATGATTTGTCCAAAGAAACATTTGTACAACTAAAACGAAAAACATATACAGGAAAACTGTCTCAGAAATTGTGGAAAATCATGATTCAAGGATTTTCTATGGCAATGTGGTTTCACTTATATTGGGGACTCGCATTTGGTATCAAATTATTAATTGATCTAAGAATTGATGAAAAACTTTCAGATACAGGGTTACGTGAGTAAACAGTGAAGATCACTACCGATTCAAGCAATACTTAATCAGAATTAATTTACATCCACCGCCGCACTTGCTATACTAAACTCATATATACAAACTCAGGAGGCTATTTAAAATGTCTTTTATCAGCGTTTTTGATGTTATGGGGCCGAATATGATCGGTCCTTCCAGTTCTCACACTGCCGGTGCGGCACGCATTGCTTATCTTGCACAGAAGATGATCAACGGACCGCTTGCAAAAGTAGAATTTATTCTCTACGGCTCTTTCGCCAGAACGTATCACGGACACGGTACTGACCGCGCACTTCTTGGAGGAATCATGGGATTTTCCACTGATGATATGCGAATCCGGAATTCCTTCGAGATTGCTACAGAAAACGGACTGAAATACTCTTTTACTCCGAATGAGGAAGAAACTGATATTCATCCGAATACCGTCGATATTATTATGACCAATACTGCCGGTCAGGAGATGACGATCCGTGGAGAATCTCTTGGCGGCGGTAAAGTCCACATCACACAGATCAATCATGTAGAAGTGGATTTCACCGGTGAATACAGTGCTATCATTGTTGTCCAGAAGGATGTTCCGGGTGTTGTTGCCTGGATCACCAGCTGTCTCAGCGACCGCCGGGTCAATATTGCTTTTATGCGTCTGTTTCGTGAATCAAAAGGGCACACTGCTTACACGATTGTAGAATCCGACGGAAAACTTCCGGAAGAAATTGCCGACACCATCCGCCAGAACGAACATGTTCTGGATGTTATGGTCGTACAGATGTGATTGTGTTCAAGGAGGTTTTTTATATGGATTTTAAAAATGCAAACGAACTCCTTACACTATGTGAGGAACAGAATATTTCTATCTCTGAAGTTATGCGTAATCGAGAGATCATAACCGGAGAATGTCCTGCTAAAGAAGTGGATCAAAAAATGGCGCGTGTTCTTGAAATCATGAAAGAAGCTGCCCGCTCTCCCATTGAAAAACCAATCCGTTCCATGGGTGGACTGATTGGCGGAGAAGCACAGAAGCTTGCACAGCATTCTGCCAGTGGTCAGGGACTGTGCGGTGAACTGCTTGAGAAAGCTATCACTTATGCTATGGCAACCCTTGAGACAAATGCGTCTATGGGATTGATTGTTGCTTCACCAACTGCAGGTTCTGCCGGTATCGTTCCGGGATTACTTCTTGCTTTTCAGGAAGTGTACGATTTTACTGATAAAGAGATTCAGCAGGTTCTCTTCAATGCGGGAGCTGTCGGTTACCTCGCCATGCGAAATGCCACTGTTGCCGGTGCTGTCGGAGGATGTCAGGCTGAGGTTGGTGTTGCATCGGCTATGGCAGCGTCTGCCGCTGTTGAACTTATGGGTGGAACTCCTAAGCAATGTCTGGATGCCGCTTCTACAGTTCTCATGAATATGCTTGGACTTGTCTGCGATCCGGTCGGTGGACTGGTGGAATACCCTTGTCAGAACCGTAATGCAGCCGGGGTTGCCAATGCACTGATTGCAGCTGAAATGTCCCTTTCCGGCATTCCACAGCTTATTCCTTTTGATGAAATGCTCGAGGCAATGTACAAAGTCGGAAAACGACTTCCGGTTGAACTGCGCGAGACAGCATTAAGCGGATGTGCTACAACGCCATCCGCCTGTGAAGCATGTCATATACACAAATGATGATACTATCAGATCAACTATTCTAAACGATTAATTAGGAGGCAGGAAAATGAAACCGATTTACGAAGAAAATGAAGAAACACTGGAAATTGCTGAACAGATTTCCTGCCATATTCCTCCGCATCTTCACAAATCAATGGAACTTGTATCCGTGACAGAAGGTACACTGGAAATCGGAATCGGAACTGAATTGTATCATATGGAAAAAGGCGATTTTGCACTTGTATTTCCGGAATTGATCCACCACTATCAGGTATTCAACAGCGAATCCTGTAAGGCGATCTATGCACTTGCTTCACCGCTTCTTGCTCCAAGCTATACGAAAGAATTACAGCAATTTTGTCCTGTAAATCCAATAATCCCGGCTCAAGAAGTACACCCAGACATAAATTATGCCCTGCGAAGCATGCTGGTTTATCCGGCCGCTTCACAAGGGCATGTTCTGCATCAGGCATTTATTCAGGTTATACTTGCGCGTACTCTTCCGTTATTTGAAATGGTAGATAAGAGCAGTGTGGGAAGTAATGACATTATCTACCAGACTGTTTCTTATATTGCTGCACATTATACAGAAGAACTGACGCTTTCCAAAATGGCTCATGACCTTGGAACCAGTCAGTCCTCTTTGTCCCGTGTTTTCTCCGGCACATTTCATACGAATTTTAACCGGTACCTGAATGACGCAAGACTGGATTACGCCTGCAGTCTCCTGCTTCACAGCGACCATACGATTCTCGACATCTGCATCCGGGCAGGATTCGACAGTCAACGGACATTCAACCGAGTATTCCAGGAGCGGTATCATATGTCACCAAGAGAGTATCGAAAGCAGCCGCATTAAGCAGCGCTTTCGATATTAACTGTTATTAGCCTCTTTCATATGCCATCTGATAAATCTCCAGAATATCCTCATATGCCAATGGTTTATATCCAATCAATGAACGGGTTTTATTCCTTGAGCAGTCAAGTGCCAGTTTCGCAAGATCATCTTCTTTTACACCAAGTTCTTTTAATCCGATCGGCATTCCGATCGATGCATAATACTGCTCCTGCATATCAATTGCAGTTTCAATGGTCTTCTCTGGATGTTCAAAATCAATATCCAGTCCCCATACATTAGATGCATACTGCAGCCAGCGATTTATATTTGCTTTATAAACATATCTTGCCCAACTACACCACAGCGCTGCAAGTCCTGCTCCATGCGCTACTTCCGGGTACATTCCGGATACTTCATGCTCTAACTGATGAACAACGAGCTGGAACTCTCTTCCACACTGTGTGAGTCCATTATGTGCAAGTGAAGATGCCCACATCATATTTGCTCGTGCAGTATAATCTTCCGGATTCTTCAGACAATCTCCTGCAGCTTTTCGTACACTCTTGATCACAGCCTCTGCAATTGAATCTGTCAGATAGGTATCCTCACCCGGACAGAAATATCTTTCAATCGTATGCATTGCAATATCTACTGCTCCGCATGCTGTCTGATAAGGACTTACTGTATAAGTAAGAACCGGATCCTCAATTGCAAAGTTCATACGGTTAAAGAGTCCGTTACATCCTCGTTTCTCTCCTGTTTCCGGATTACTGATCACACAGGAAGAACTCATCTCGGAACCGGCTGCTGCCAATGTCAGGATCGCTCCCTTCGGAAGTGTCTTCTGTGGAACAGCTTTACCACAATGAAAATCCCAGACATCTACTTCCGGATTCGCCAGTCCATTCGCAATCGCCTTAGATGAGTCCAGAACAGAACCTCCGCCTACTGCAAGAACAAAATCTACACCTTCTTTTTTTCCAAGCTCAATCCCTTCTCTTACAAGCGGAAGTTCCGGATTCGCAACTACTCCACCAAGCTCTACAAAACTGATGTTTTCTTCCCTTAGACAATTCTCCACCTTATCAAGCAGTCCACTCTTTCTTGCGGAATTTCCACCGAAATGTACCAGGACTTTCTTTGGATGAAACTCTGCAATAATCTTACCGACCTTTAATTCCTCGTCTTTTCCGAAATATACTTTTGTTGGTGTTTCATAGATAAAATTATTCATTTCTAGCACTCCTCATTGATATCCGCACGGTCTATCATTACATTCAGAATCTCTGTATCCGTGGCACGCATACCAACTCTTCCAATGTAACCCATGCTCTTAATTGTTTCTTCAATATCATCTTTGATGATACCTTCTCCCGGCAGGAAACTTTTGTTCTGAATACTAAGCTGAAAAGCCATAAGCGCAGCATCAACAGATGTCGCTATCTTTGCTGCACAGGATGGTTTCGCTCCATCACAAACGATTCCTCCGATATTTCCAAGTGTATTGATGATCGTCAGAGAAACCTGCTGATAAGTTCCACCATACATATATGTAATACCTGCCCCGGCGCCACAGGCAGCACTGACTGCACCACAATACGCAGAAAGACTTCCAATATAATATTTCTGATGGATCGCGATCAGATTACTGACAACAAGAGAACGGCAAAGCTTCTCATGAGATACTTCCCATTCATCTGCAAACACAATAACCGGAAGCGACACTGTCATGCCTTGATTACCACTTCCTGAATTGATAACAACCGGCATAGAACATCCGCCCATACGCGCATCACTTCCGGCTGCTGCCCTTGCACAGGCTCTCGTAGTAACACTCTTTCCCCATACATGCATCAGTGTTTTACCAATCTGCGCTCCATAGTTATTATCAAGTCCTTCCTGAGCAATCGCAGAATTCAGTTTAATCTGTCGATCAATGATCGGCTGCACATCTTCCATACGAACCTGATCCGCAAAATCAAGGATATCTTTAACCGTAAGTTTTGATTTATCTACGGTAGTCTTAACCTCTGATTTATAAGGATTATCCAACAGCACTTCACCATCCTTTTCAATTCTTGTAATATTCGTGTGCTGATGTTCGATTGTTACAGAAGCAAAATGTTCTCCTTTTCTTACTTTAGCTGTAATATAGAGGTTATCAACTCCTTCAACTAAAGAACAGGAACAGATTTTCTGATTAATCAGTTCTTTCGTTTTCGCAATATCTTCACAAGTCACTTCACTCAACACTTCCAGTGCCTTATCCGCATTTCCCCCTACGATACCAAGAACTGCTGCCACTTCCATTCCTTTCATTCCTCCGGAATTCGGAACTGTAACGCCCTTAACATTCTTGATAATATTTCCACTGAGTTCCATTTCTACAGAATCTGGAAATTCTCCAAGAATCTGACGTGCTTTTGCCGCTGTATAGGCAATTGCGATCGGTTCTGTACATCCAAGAGCAGGTACCAGTTCCTGCCTTAGGATATTCAGATAGTTTTCGTATAATATAGAGTCCATTTAAAAGGTGCTCCTTTCTCAAAATAACGTAAAATATATATGAAACAAGTATATACTTTTTGAGAAAATAAAACAATCATTTACGGATAGAATCACATTTGTGAAGAATTGCTATATATAAAAAATAAGGGTAGATATCTTCTCTCAAGACATCTACCCTTATTTTTTATTGTTTATTTGATTTGATTTTTCTGTATATTCCATGGCTTACAATCTTCCGCCCCATCCGTAAGTATTACCCATTAATTTTACATAACCTTCAAGTGCTTCTTCAAACCATTTTGCTAATTTTCTCATAATTTTCTTTCTCCTTTTTTCTTTTATTTTCTTTTTCTAGTGCTTATCGAAAATACATTCCGTTCATCTGTCCGAAGAACTTGATATCTTCTTCATAAATCTCATGCAGCCATCTTTTAATTCTCTTCATCATCTCTAAACACCTCCTTTTCGTTTACAATTGCATTATAGGCGAAAAGAAGGTGCATTTCTTGCCAAATCCAGATGAAAAGTAGCCAAAATCTGCAAATATATCATATATTAAATGTTTTTCTTGATTTTTTAAGACATTTCCACATAAGATATGCTTCTCGCCCCCTCGTTTTCATATTTCCATCCTATCAGATTTCCATTGGTAAATGAATGAATCTATACACATTTAGTCTATCATATTTTCTTCTTTATGTAGAATGAAAATTCAAAAAAGAAGACAGTGAATCTTGTTCTCATCGATTCACTGTCTTAGATTTTTCCAGCACGGATTTTATTTATTCTCTGCATTTATTTTCTTGTAAAATGCTTTGTCTGTATAAATCTCATCCTTAAATGGATTCAACTTATTCTTGCGGATCACGCTGAACTGGTAAATAACTGCTGCTGCGTTCACAACTAAAGAAATAAAGCTTACAGCAAAGAATGCTTTCGGATTATGTGTTGTCGGAACCGGCGCCAGTCTGTCTGCAAACTGTGGAACTGTCATGATAAACATAATCCAAAGTGCCAGTGTGTGTGCTCTATGCTGTAACCAGCATCCCTTCTTGATAAAGAATGCAGGGATAGTACAGGATAACAGCAGAATCACACCGCAGTACACAGAATGATCTGAAATACAGTTATATGTATATGCAAAGTTCCAAAGATCATATCCGAGGATATAGATCCAGTCCATATCCGGCCACATCATATCTTTACTCTTCTCTTTAGAAATGTAGATACCTGTCCATCCGCAGATCAGCAGGATATTTAAAATACCTGCGATTCCGTTCATGATGTTCCACGGTCCTGACATAACCCAGAGATTGTTTATCTTCTCGCCTGCAAATGCATGGAAGCTGTATGCCTCGAAATCACGGAAAACTGCCTCACAAATATTGATTGCAAGAATCAGTGGCGGGAAGCAGATCACCCATTTATGCTTTGTCGCATTCGGAATATAACGCATCAGCATGAAACCAACACAACCTGCAAGTGCAGAGTAAGTCTTTGCCCAGTTGAACCAGTTTCCGGTTCCGTACTCATTTCCCGGCGCACAGGTTGTCGGCCATACAAAGATTGTCAGCACAACCGGAACAATCACAAACAGTAAGATTCCGCCCCATTTTGTTTCACGTCCTAATTCATTCAGTGCGATCAGGACTACGAGGATAAAGAACATAATTCCCCAGGTTTTTAAATCAGGTACATTATAAAGTATTCCCATTTACTTTTCCCCCTTGTTTCCTTTTAATTTCTTTCAAATTTATTTCTTCTTAAATTTTAGTTTGATGGACTGTTTTACCATGTTCGGAAGAACAAATTTCAGACGATCCTCGTAAGGAACCATTCTGCTACATTCCGGAAGTTCTCTATGTAACTTGATTGCATCAAATTCACATTTTGTTGTACAGAGTCCGCAGCCGATACATTTATTCGGATCAACAACAGATGCTCCACATCCAAGACAGCGCGCTGTCTCCGCTTTCACCTGCTCTTCTGTAAATAAAAGCTTCGCATCACGGAAGGAATGTTTTGTATCAATTGCATCATTATGTCCTGGAATCTGACGGCTGGAATTATCATAATTCTCCACCTTGATATCATTCTTATCTAATTCGATGAAATCATTTCTGTTACGTCCGATTGTAAGACTGGACTGTGGCTGTACAAAACGATGAATTGAGATTGCTCCCTGCTTTCCTGCTGCGATCGCATCGATTGCAAACTTCGGTCCTGTATAAACGTCTCCACCAACGAAAATATCCGGTTCTGCTGTCTGGTAAGTAAGCTCATCTGCAACTGCTCCATTACCGCGTCCAAGTTCTACCTTGCTTCCCTTTAACAGATCACCCCATACGATTGACTGACCAACAGAGAAGAATACATGCTTACATTCTACTGTCATAAGCTCACTCTCATCATATGTCGGATTGAATCTTCCTTCTGCATCAAATACAGAAAGACATTTCTTTAATACAACACCGCGGACCTCACCATTCTCGTCTACGAGAACTTCCTTCGGTCCCCAGCCCGGATTTACAACGATTCCCTCTGACTCAGCTTCTTCTATCTCTTCTACGGAAGCCGGCATTGTCTCTCTGGACTCCAGACAGAACATATTTACCTTTGTATCGTCACTTGCACATCTCTTAGAGTCTCTTGCTACGTCGATTGCTACGTTACCACCACCGATGACAACTACGTCACCCCTGATGTCGTATTTCTCATTTGCATTCACCTCTTTTAAGAGATCAACCGCAGATGCACATCCCTTTGCTGTATCATTCGGGATTCCCGGAAGACGTCCGCCCTGACATCCGATTGCAATGTAAAATGCTTTGTATCCCTGTGCACGAAGTTCATCTAATGTGATGTCTTTTCCAATTTCTACACCAGTCTTGATCTCTACCCCCATCTCTTTGATAATATCGATTTCTGCCTGTACGACATCCTTCTCTAATTTGAATGATGGGATTCCGTATACGAGCATACCGCCGGCACGCTCATTTTTCTCGAAAATAGTCGGCTTATATCCTTTTTCAGCAAGATAGAATGCACAGGATAAACCTGCCGGTCCACCACCGATGATCGCAATCTTCTCATCGAAATATCCTTTTGTTGCCGGAACTACTTTCTCCGGAATAAAACGTGTCTCAGCATTCAGATCCTGAGCTGCAATAAACTTCTTAACTTCATCGATTGCAATTGCCTGATCGATTGTTCCACGTGTACATGCGTCCTCACAGCGACGGTTACAAATATGTCCGCAAACTGCCGGAAGTGGGTTGTTCTTCTTGATCAGTGCAAGGGCATCTCTGTATCTTCCCTGCGCTGCCATCTTGATATAACCCTGAACAGCGATATGTGCCGGACAGGCTGTCTTACACGGAGCTGTACCTGTATCATAACAGTTGATGCGGTTCTTATCACGATAGTCTTCGTCCCACATCTCCGGTCCCCATTTCTTCTCTGTAGGAAGAACATGCTTCGGATACTCTACCTGAGAACCATCCTTCTTACAAAGCTTCTGACCAAGCTTAACAGCACCTGCCGGGCAGTACTCTACACAACGTCCGCAAGCCACACAGTTCTCTGTCTCAACTTTTGCAATATATGCAGATCTGTCCATATTCGGTGTATTAAATAACTGTGAAGTACGAAGCGCATAACAGACATTTACATTACAGTTACAGATGGCGAAAATCTTATTCTCACCGTCAATATTTGTAATCTGATGTACGAAACCATTGTCCTCTGCCTGTTTCAGAATCTCTAACGCACGTTCCTTTGTAATATAGTGTCCACCTTTATTTGTCTCAACGATATAATCTGCCATATCGCCCACCGCAATACACCATTCTTCCGGATCATCCGCACATCCCTCATCGAATGTTTTACGAGATCTTCTACAAGAACATGGACTCGCTGCATATTTTCCCTCATACTTTTCAAGCCAATGTGAAATGTGCTCGATTGGCAGAGACTGATTCTCTGTTGAAATCGCCTTCTCCACCGGAATAACATGCATTCCAACACCGCCCTCTGGCATAAATGGTGCAAGTCCTTCCAGTGCAATACGGCTCATTCTCTCAAAGAAAAGTCCCAGCTCCGGATGCTTCTCTAACATCTTCGCATTCATACAAGAGAACTCTGCACTTCCAGGTACGAAGATCGGCAGTACATACTGCTTCTCATGCTGTGGATTTTCCCAGTTATACTCCACCAGCGCAACCTGTGCCATCTCCTCTAACTGCTTCTCCAGATAATCTCTGTCCTTGCCTGTCACCTTCACCATCTGGTCTAATGTTTTCGGCTGACGCACCCCCATCTTCAATGCGATCTCAGCCTGCTCATCTGTACACAAAAGTGCCAGTCCCCAATACTCCGGATCGTACTTTGTCATCTTCTCTAATCCGAGCTTTTTCTTTGCACGCCCTGTCATCATCTTGGCAAGTTTTAAGATTGGTTCACGTTCTTTTTCGTTCTCAATATAGTCCGGATACCAGCCTTTAAATTTGTCTGTCATATTCCCTCTCCTTTTTCATAAATCTTTTCATAAATTATAAGAATTTCCTATAAGACCAACATAACACTTGTTATGTGCTTTGTCAAACAAATATCGATGTTACATTTATCTTTTTTTATGCTATAATCATGTTACTGTTCACTCCCGTGTCAACCACACTGCCAAGAGACACGGATGATGCAGATTTTGTGAGTAATAACACAAATTCATTTCGAGGTGTAAAGAACATGAATGAACAAAAAAACACAACCAAAACACAGATCAAACAAGCTGCGATCCGACAGATTGAAAAGTTCGGAATTGATAAGACAAGTATGCGTTCGATTGCTGCCGAAGCCAATATGACAACCGGCGCGATTTATTATTACTATAAGAACAAACAGGATTTATTTGACGAAATCGTCACAGACTCGATTCATTTTGCACATCGTATTTTTCATGAAAATGAGAACGAGAAAATCACCGTAGATTCTCTCTTTTCTGATGTAGAAAAAGAAGCTCGGATTCGTTTCAAACGCCTTCAGGAAGAAAAGCTATACTTACTTCTATTATCAGATGCGATGAAATGTGATTCAGAATTTTCCCAGAAATATACCTCCGGATTGAAGTCGATCCTGGATCAGGCTGCTACGCTTTTTGCTTCTGCATTTGCACTTGATGATCGTAAGCTTGCAGAACAATTCGCTTCTATCTTTATGGCTACACTTGATGGATTCGCGATCCAACAGGTACTTCATGCGATTCCAAAAGATGATACTTCTTATGCAGATACGCTACTTGACTTCTTCACAACCTGCGTTCCGTATTATATTGAGAAACATAGAGAGTCTTGATTGGAGCAGTAAAGCCGATACAGGAAATGAATCCTGCACCGGCTTTATTTTCTTCTATCCCTTTCTTTTTCACGATAAAAATTAGCTTTGCTCTCATACATTCTTTTGTCTGCAGCTTTCGCAATATCATACACGCTGTTCCATTTCTTTTCTGAACTGAATACATATCCATATGATACAGTCATTGAATCTACATATTTCTTGTCTACCTGTTCAGACGATATCCCGATTGCATCAAGTTTCTCTCCTCGTATTTCCATCAACACGATTCATTTCCAAACAAATGAAAAACGGTTGAGAATTTGTAGGTTCTATGATATGATATTAGATATGTCTGGAATACAGATACAATTGTTCCCTTAGTTAAATGGATATAACAAGTGCCTCCTAAGGGTCAGGTGGAGCAATCCCCTTTTGAAAGCGATTTATGAAATAAATTTGAAAATTGCTCCATTACAATTAAATAAGTCTCAGTACCTCAGTAGGATAGAGGGTTCGCCTCCTAAGCGAAACGTCGCAGGTTCGATTCCTGTCTGGGACGCCAGCAAACAACGCTGAAAGCCTTGATTTATCGAGGTTTTCAGCTTCTTTTGTTTTTGGCTTATAACCTGTCGGATAAGAACATATTTAATTTATACTTTGCAATTTCTTTTGATTTTCAGAATTTGTAATTCGATATTTTTATGACTGTTTGAGTAGAAGAGTTCGCTAACACTTTTTTTATTTTGAAAAAATATCAGCAGATTTTTGAAGATTTGCTAACACTTTTGAAAAATTACTTTGAAGCTGATTGTTTCAAAAGCATTGCTTTCATCTCTGGCGTAAGTGATTTTAAAAGCTGTAAAAGCTCCATATCACTGTCTGATAAGCCGTTGTTTTCTGGCTGAACTTCCTCATTTTGTGGTTGCATTTCTGAATCATGGTTTAGAGTGGAATAAAATTGTTCGTCCATCTTTTGAGCATTGTAACGTCTATCTTCGTCTATGATTTCTGAATAAACGTCTGTAACCATTTCTGCTTCTGCATGACCTGTATCGCCTTGTACTGATTTTACATCGCCGTTGGTCATTTTCAATTTGTATCCTGTGGATAAATGACGTAGACTGTGGAAAACAACTTTTTCATAGTCATTTTGTTCGCATAACTTTTGAAATCTGTCTCTCACAATTCTACTTTCAACGGGATTTCCATTTTCCAAAGCTATAACAAGGTTGTAATTGTTATAAGCGTCTCCTAGAAATTCCTGTAATTCCTTTTGGTCTTTTTGATATTGCACCAGCAATTCTGCAACTGTCTTTGGCAACCATACGGTACGATTACTTGTTTCTGTCTTTGGTGTCTTTAATACAAGCCTTGTTGTGCAATGTGGCTTTTGTGTCGGAAAAATCTTGATAATATCTTTTTCCTTTAATTTCTGCATAGCTTGTGCATTTACTCTGGAAAGCTCTTTGTTGATGATTACCCTTGCGTTATTTGTTGCAATGGATTGTTCATCAATAATCACATCTTCCCATGTAAGACCTGTAATTTCTCCAATACGCATTGAGCAGGAAAACGCCAAATGCATACAGATGGTTAATAAATCGTCGTCTGACTGCTGAATTGCTTCACGGAATGTATCTACACTCCATACTTTTCTTTTTACCTTAGGAACTTTAGGAAGCGTTGCTAATGAAGCAGGGTTACGCTTGTTGGTATCAATATATTCCCAACGGATTGCTTGATTTAATGCACAGCGTATAATGTCGTGTATTTTCTTGATATTGGCAGGTTGTACGCAACGTCCAGTAGCTTTTCTGTTAGCTCTGGGTACTTCTGGAACACTCAATAAATCGTTGTAGTAGGCAGATAATTTCTTTGTGGTAATCTCATTTAACTTCCAATCCCCGATAAGTGGATTGATGTAATTTTCGATAGTACCGACCTTACTACTAAATGTACTAGGCGACCATTTTGACGTACCATAGAGATTGACAAATATTTTTAAGAAGTCACGAAGCGTAATATCTTCATCGGTACTATCAAGTTCTTTTTTCGATTCATCAATCTGGCGTGCAAACTGTTCCTCTAAGGGAACAATCACATAACCATATTTTTCTTGATAATACTCAACAAATGCTTTTCTCTGCTTTGCCTCTTTCTTTGTTTCTAACGTATCCCATTTCTGTTTACGTTCTCCTGCATTGTCCAAATACCAGTAAATAACGGAAAATGTTGATTTTCTTTTTTTGATTGAAGCCATAATATATTCTCTCCTTAACAGTTAATTTTGATTTAACCATTTATCGAAAGAATCTTTAGATACCCGTATGGCTCTACCAGCACGAACATAAGCGAACTGTCCACTTTTAACCAATGCGTAAGCCACTTTTTTACTCACACATAATTGTTCTGCAATTTCCTCTACTGTATATGTCTTTTTCTCCTTTTTGGGAGCTTCTGTATTTGATGTATCACTTATCACGAGTAATAATAACTCCTTTCCGTGTGATAACAGCAAAATACATACGTTTAACAAGGTCATTATAGCATAACAATAACTCTTGCGGATATGTTTTTTGCCGTTGCTAATACTTTTTATATGCAGACAAATGGCTTTGGCAAGCTCCACTGGTATCTCAACCATTCCCATTCCTGTGGGCTGAACCGTGTCATACGGGTGTATCATTATCCTGTGTTGCAGGTCATGGCAGAACGACTTTTCCAACGGTCGCTCCCAGATCATTGCATGAATCGCTATCTCCCGATTGGAAAAGTCACGGCGTACAATCTCTGATGGCTCACTGCAAGCACAAACGTATCTGTCTGCATTATTCAGTTGTCAAAGAACTATTAGGCTCTTGTCAGCCTGTATCAATCTGTTTTGTTAAATAGACTGATACAGAATGGCAAGCTAAGAAGTAAGCGGAACAGGAAAGAGGGAAGTGCTTATATGAAGCGTTCCGCAGATATTACCTATTCAATTTTTATGTCAAATTCCAATATCATTTTCATAATGGCTTCTCTGATACGACCTTTTAACTCCATATCCACAGCGATATATACATTTCCATATTCATCATATAATGGACGAATACAGCTTTTTGATATATACGGGTCATAGAAATCTAAGATTTTATCAATGGAAATTTTGTCACCGTCCATAGCCGATGAAATCACATAAAATGATGGCTTCTTATACGAACGTTTTTGTTTCAAATACTAATTTTCCTCCTCTAATGACTTTTTCATTTGTTTTAATGCATAGTGTCGGTTTTGAAATACACCACTTCGGGATATATTCTGCAATTTTGCAATTTCCGTATCACTCATATCCAAGAAATAGTACATAAGTACATTTTCACGGTAACGGTCAGATAATTGTTTAATGACTTTTGCCAGCTCATCGTCATATACATAAATGTCATGTCCACATATATTGAAAGTAGTGTAATCCGTTTTATATGTATCCCATATAGCAACTTTATCTATGATAATGTCGGGAAGCTCACAAAAGGGGATAGCTTCTGCTTGATTCTTTTTCAACTCTTTGTAGTAATCTTTTACAACTCCGAAAACAGTTTTTTTTAAACAACTATCAAAACGACACATTACAGTTTTCTGGAAGTCAGATGGTTTCACGTTCTCACCTCCTCCCTGTGCTGTTTTGTATCTATCCCTCTTTCCACTCCATATAAGAAAAAAACAGGGCAGTTGCTAAGTGATTTGAAGAAATAATCGCTATTTTAGATAAAATTTATATTTGCCCTCAATATATAGCCGACGAGAAAGGCAAAAATTGTTCAATTCGATAAAAAACGACAAAAAAAGACCTGCACATTTAATGTACAGGTTAAAGAAGTGATGATTTTTCATAAATCAGTATTTAATTTTAGTTGCCATCGTATAAACGTATTCTTCTGGTGTAGGACGTTTCTTTCCAAAATAACTTGAAAATTCAGCTTGCACATCTGGGTCATCGCTGTAATACATTTCATCAATGGTTGACTGAATACGTTCTTTTACTTCTGACACGGAAACACCCTGTTGATGTGCGATCGCTTTAAATACTTGTTTTGTATCACGTTTTTTGATACCCAACATCTAACCACAACCTTTCTGAATAAATTTATTTCCATTCGATAATATCACAAAAATATGAAAGAAAACACAAATGAATAATTTTGTATATTCTCTTAATTTAATCACTTTTCCGTTGATTCATATAGTTTATCTATTTTTTCTTTAATTTTAGATTGTTCTAATACTTTATCTGAAACATAAAATCTTTCCGTTACACCCCAGCCATTTCTTTTGATATAACATTGAAGCATTCCAAAAGTAGGTAATGTATAATAATTAACAACACCTGTTGAAAACTCTTGATTATCTGGATATATAACCTTTGGTGCGTCAGCCATATTTAGAACTTCACTAATCATTTGACTTATTTCATTTGTTGTTATTTGATTATTAGTATCATCATAAATTATTTCTATTACCATAGTATCTTCATCATATGTAAATTTTTGCTGGTATTTATCTTCTACAATTATTTTTGCTTTATTAAAAAAATCTTGTTTTTCTAAAATAGTAGCAAGATATTCATCACAGCACCCAAAATGATATATATTATCATATAGTAAATCTCTAACTTTAAAACTTATTCCATTTTCATCTTCAAAAAGTCCTTCATTTCTTTGTTTGTCAAATGATTTAACCACCTTGAAATTATGTTCTGGATAAGCGTTTTCTAAACACATAACGATTCGTTCATCTGTATCTTTCCCGTGTAAAGGATTGTCTTTGTCTGATTGACACCCACTTACCATAAAAACCAGACTAAGGCTTAATATAACGGATACTATTTTTTTAATAAGCATCTTCCCAATCTCCTTACATAAATGTTTGATAATGCCAAAAATCATAAAAGAAAACACGAATAAAAATTTTGTATACTACTGATTAATTTGCCACAAAGATAAATCATTCAATTTCTGATACCCATTTCTTTGCTTCGCCAGAACCATAGAGTATATCGTGATGATTAAAACAAAGTAAATATGAGTGATTTTGGTTTGTAATATAAAATTCAAAGCCAAAAGAATCTTCAAGTATTTTGTACAATTCCATTCCGTTTGGAATTAAAAATGCATTTTTATCATCGGATTTATTGAAAAACATAATACATTCATTATCTTTCACATAATTACATATCAGTGACCATGCATTTGAATTTTGATAACTTACATAATCCTTAAAACATTCCCATATGAATGTAGTATTCTTAGTACAATATTGCTTAATAATACTTGCCCGTAAGTCATCAACATACACCAACGGCAATAGGTGTGATTTTAAATGATTATTTGTAATAGCTCTGTTTATTTCAGTTGCAATATATCCCATTTCATCATATATCCTTTTTCTCTATTTTCTGCTCTAAATACCTGTTAAAAATATTTGTTAAAAACGGACTATTTTCAGGCTTTGCTCCAAAAGTTTCGTAAGCCCAGATAATTTCTCTTTCTACTTGTCCATACTCTGATTTTGCCATTACATCGTAATTAAAGTTTACCTTAAAATCTCCTGTGTTTTGAACCGAAAGACACATTTGTTCCCAAGTTTTAAGATTATTTTGAACAAAAAAATCATATATTCTAAGTAAAATAGAATCCATTTCATTACTACAGTGGTCATTAAATGAAGATAAATCAAAACATTTTATATATTTTTCTTCATGAATCCCTTTTACAAAAAATACGGACGACCAACTGTTTTTATTTGATTCTACTTCTCCCAGATAATGAAATACTTCCCATTCCATAGGAAGTGTAGATATAATAGTATTTGCTAATTCACTGTATAAATTATCTAACGTAAGCTCAATCCTATCGTCTGTCTTTGGTTCTTCTATTTCCTTTATTTCTTCGGGTGTAGATTTAAGATTCTTTTTCTTAAATTTATCAAAAAGTCCCATTATAAATTCCTCCGATTTTGTGTAGTAAGATTAGATTAAAAATTTTCTATTGCATTTTCCAGATTATCTCTAAAAAAATCATAGAAGTTATCAAAATGATATATTACACCGTCATTATCATATTGACTCCATGAAGCAATCTTCCCATTAGAAATATCTAAGCAATGATAAAATTCATCACAATCTTCAATAACCAAGAAGTTTTCCGGCAACCCATTTTCTCTCTGATTAAAGGTTTCTTCAACAAACTGTGCTTTTCCGTTTTTAGTGTAGCCGATGAAATCAAACCAATAGCCACCACTACCAAATTCTTTTAAAAACCATACAAAAGGTGCAGGAATTTTTACTCCTAATTGTTGCTCTGCTTGCAATATTTCCTTATCGGTAGCTCTTTTTCCCAAAAAGGCATTATCAAATATAGCATGATTTTGTTGGACTATATTTTCAAGTTCTCTTTGTTCGTCTGTTTTTATTTGCTGTACGTCCTCTTTTTTCTTGAATTTATCAAACAATCCCATAATTATGACTACCTCCATAATAGCGTGTTTGTATATTTCTTAATTCATACTATATCATAACAAAATGCAGAATAGTATAGATAAAACAACAAATTACCATACTATTCTGCTGTAATATTTATTCTACAATCTTCCAGTTATCGTCCTTATGAAGCACAAGCTCATACTGTGAGATTTG
>ERZ1026874.34-NODE-34-length-96759-cov-14.265821_pt1 | contig 96759 bp, 114 predicted proteins | sample MGYA00380167_ERZ1026874 | MGnify/ENA primary metagenome ERZ1026874 (study PRJEB33269, sample SAMEA4719803) | human gut metagenome | biome: human-associated habitat; feature: organic feature; material: feces | place: Cameroon | collected 2013-10 ...
TACTGCATATATGGTATATGCGAAAACAGAAGAGGAGGCTTTCATTAAAGTATCTAATCGTAATTTCGATTCTCTAAGCGAAGACAATAGAGATGATGCGCTTCGAAGAGAAAACTATATTATTGATGAATTCACGCCTGAAACGAATAGTAATGGAATTCTTGAATTTATCGATGTGAATAACATAATGAAATGTTTCCGTCTGCTTTATACAGTAGATAATACTGCATATATGGTATATGCGAAAACAGAAGAGGAGGCTTTCATTAAAGTATCTGATCGTAATTACGACTCGCTGAACGAAGATAATAGAGATGATGCTCTTCGAAGAGAAAACTATATCATCGATGAATTCACGCCTGAAACGAACGGTGATGGAATTCTTGAATTTATCGATGTGAATAACACAATGGAACGCAATGGCTGCGAAGCTGGTGTTGTCCATGAAGAGAAAAACGTACTTATTAGCGTATGTCAAGACACGACTGAAAAAGGTTGTGGCTGGTACATTGATGTGATCAATAGCGAAGGAAAAGCTAAGAATCTTTCAATTTGCTGGACAAGAACGCAAGCAAGAGCTGCTGCCGAAGCGTTCGCAAAAACAATGGGAGATATCCCAGTAGAATTTGTTTAACAACTGTTCACTTTATACCTCGGATTCCAATGGAGTCCGGGGTATTTTTTGTTCTGTTTTTCTCTTTTCCTATTTTTTCATATTGCTTTTGAAATTCATAAAACAGGAGGAAGAAAAAATGAAATTTTTAATTTGTTTACTGAATGACATGGACTATGCAGATCCATCCTTTGTTATAAAGGATAAAGAAAAAGAAGCCTTTCGGGATGCAGTGGAACGTTACTCTGACACTCTTAATCCTGGGGGAGTAATCGAAATTGAGAAAAAGAACGAAGAAGGAAAATTTGGAAGATTGGTTTACAGATTAAATCAGAATGATGAAGGAGGTTCCCGTTTCCATGTAACGGAAATTTTTTCCTTCGATGAATCAAAAGGAAGTCATCTGCTGGTATGGCATCATGCTTATAACGGTGTTGATTTTGGGATCAGGTATCAGGGAACTTATGAAGAGTGTCTCGCCAAAAGGATCGAATTGATAAAGAAAAGTTTCGATACTTTTGATTACTCCGATGGAGACAACGAAGACTTTGACCCTGAAACAGATAATGTCATCGATACAGGAATGGAATGGGAAGTGTATTCCATCGTCGATGTGTGAACCTCTCCACCTAAGCCGAATCTTAGATGGAGCTTGCGCCGCCAAGTTTTTTCAGTCAATTAAGGGAGATCCATTTATGGGTCTCTCTTTCTTTTGCATTTTCCACTCCATTCTTTACGTGCAAAAATCCTTAATCTCCCATATTTTGAAATAATTAAAACAAAAAATATAAAGGAGATTTTAAACATGAAGATTTCAGAAATCAATAAGGGATTAAAAAAATCTGGTTATATATCAAATGCAAAGATTAACATTGCTACTTCTGGAGCAATGGCTGGAATGCCTCTTCTAATTGAAGGAGCACCTGGAGTTGGCAAATCATCCCTTGCAACAGTAGTAGCTAAAATGCTTGGATTGCCACTAATCCGTGTTCAGTTCTTTGAGGGGCTTACTTATGACAAAATTCTGTATGACTACGATTACCAGAAACAGCTTTTAACAATTGAAGCAATTAAGAGTAGCCTGGAAGATAATTTGAAAGGAAAATCTATTCAGGAAGCGATTGCTGCTGCCAGTGGTTATGATTTCTACGGCAAGGACTTTCTGATTGAACGTCCCATCTTAAAGGCGATCAGCGGAAAAGAAAAATGTGTTCTCTTATTGGATGAGATCGATAAATCATCGGAAGAGATTGAGTATACACTACTGGAAGTGCTGGAAAATTATGCCATGTCCATTCCGCAGTACGGAACAATTCAGTGTCCGGAAGATATGAAGCCAATCGTATTTTTAACATCAAATAATTACCGACAGCTTTCTGATGCTTTAAAAAGACGCTGCAATTACCTATACCTGGAACCAAAGACAGCAGTGGAAATGAAAGAGATCCTTTTACTGCAGGCGGGAATGGATGAAAAATTTGCGCAGGCGATCGCTTCCTGCATGGAGCAGATCCAGAATCTTCCATTAAAACAGCAGCCATCCATCTCGGAAGCTTCCTCATGGGCGAAATATCTAAGGGAACATAAGGAAGAGCTGGTTCATCTGCCGGATACATTTAGTATGCTTGTAAAAGATCAGTCTGATCAGATCCTTTTGGAACGTTCCCTTAAAACAGGCACGATCGAGGAAATCGAAAAAACAATGTAGGAGGGGCTGGTATGATCATTGATTTTATCACACAATTCGCCCGATATCTTTCCAAACAGGGGATGTCAGTGGCAGAGTCCAGCCTGAAATCGTTCTTTTTACTGGCGAACCAGAATGACTTAAGTATTGCAGACGAAGAAACGCTTCTGCATATGTTATCTATCACGCTGGCAAAATCCAATATCGAAGCAGCTTCTATCGAGAAATTCTTTTACCAGTTTTTAAAACAGGTAAAGACGGAAGGACTTACTTTGGAGCGAGAAGATCGTGACAAAGAAGCTCTGTCAAAGAAACAAAAAGAGCTGGAAGAACAAAAAGCAAGCATGGAATCCAATCAGGCAGCTTTTGATAAAGCGGAAGAGGATACAAAGAAGAAGCTGTCTTTGATTGCAGCAGAAAAAGAGAAAAGGCGGCAGCAGATCAAAGAAGATGTCTTTTCTGTTCATACTGATCCATCTGTTACAGAAAAGAAACTAAAACGATTAAAGAAACAAAGCACGGGAATTCCATTTCCTTCCGTCTTAAAGCCGATCGTAAAAGCATTGCTTCAAAAGGAAGAATATAAGCTTTCAAAAGAACAGATTGAAAAAGCGAAGAAGGATTTCTTGAAGCTTTCAGAATCTCTTTTAAGAAAAGGGAAATTCAAGGAGGCTGAGGTTGTTATGCAATACGTTCCGTTCCTGCAGAAAGTAGAACAAAGAGAGATAGAATTACATAAAATAGTGGAACAAAAGACCGAAGCTGATTGCCAGGATTTGAAGCAGCAGGAAGAAACGCTGAAAAAAGAATTAAAAGAAAGGAAGCATCAGCAGAAAAAAGAACAGGAACGATATCAGAAAAACCTGCGTACCATAGAGCAATTAATGAGCCGTATTAAAAAATCTGAAAACGAGAAAATGAAGCTCACCCAGAAATCACAGTCGCTTCAACATCGTCCTGAGTTTTTTGGAAAGAATGCGGTACAGCTTACAGAAACACATACAGACCCTGTTTTCCAGAAAAACTTCAAGCAGCTCACAGAAAAAGAGAAGCAGGAGCTCTATTATTATATCAGACGGAACCTGCTGGCTTTTAAGACAAGGATGACACGAAACATTTTCACGGGACAAAGACGAACGCTAAATCTGGAACATACGATCGCAGAAGCGATGCGTACCGGAGGACTTCCTATGAAACTGATCTTCAATCAGCCAAAAAGGAATAAAGCCGATCTGGTTCTTGTGCTTGATGTTTCCGGTTCCTGCAAAAAAGCATCTGAACTCATGCTGAACTTTATTGGATTATTAAAGTCCGTTTTTCCACGCGGATGTAAAGCATTTGCTTTTGTCAATTCACTCTATGATATTTCAGATATCTATGAAACAGATGATATAGAGACAGCAGTGGATGAAGTGTTAAAGATGATCCCACGAAGCGGGCAGTATTCGAATTACGAAGTGCCTCTCCGGATGCTCTGGGAGGAGAACAAGAAAGCATTTACCAAAGATACTACAGTGATCTTTATAGGGGATGCAAGAAATAATAAAAATGGTTCCGGGGAAGAATATATAAAAAATATCTCCCGCAGATGCAAACATGCTTACTGGCTGAATACAGAAGACCATACCCTATGGGATACTGCTGATTCCATTGCTTCGGTATACAGAAAGTACGCATTGATGCAACAAGTAACTACTCCATCAGAGCTGATCTCATTCATCAACTATCTACAATGAAAGGAGGAATCTGTTGTGTGCAAAGGTATGTACATGATTAATAAAGATTTAAGGCGTCAAAACCAAGGGTTTTTCTCACAGTTGTATTATGCCTGTCAGCTATCCAGTGGTACTTATTATATGGGGGTTACGAACTCCGGAAATCTGAAAATACAGAGAATGCATGATTCAACCATGCAGGTCTATCAAAATAAGACACTTGCAAAGGGATTAAAGAAGATCTTGCAGGAATTGGATGAGAACACAAGAAAATCGCTTTTATGTAACGAACCAGGTACACCCGCACAGGAGCAATACGTTGCCAATTTTAATATGAAAACCTTAGAGGATAAATTAGGGAAGGCTTTATCTGAATCTTTTGTCGGAAAGGACTCTTTATTTACAGTAGTTATCTGTGAAACGAAAAAGAAGTACTGTATCCGCGTAAAACCATTGAATCTATCAACATTATCAGTGGGGAAGAAATTATGTAATGAGGATTTTACTTCCGTTTACAATGTGCTCTACAAACAATTGTATGCTTACGTGGAAAAAGGATTGAAACAGCTGGATGATGAAGCAAGACGAAATGCTGTCAGTGGGTATCGCATCCGGATTCACCGCAGGCTTCGGGAACGTCTGCTGGGAGCTGAAATCATATCCGGCTACTACATTACGGATATGACACCTTCCCTTGATACGATCACAATTTCAAATAAAAAGAAAAGTCTTATCTGTGAACGAGCAAAAGCTTCTCTTACAGCTGATAAACTTGTTTTATCGAAGCTGCCAAATGCCTCTCTTTTATCGCCTGAGTATACTGCTCACTTAAAAGGAACTACAGAAGAAGCATGGATCTTGGAACAGTATGACCAGCTAATAAAAGAGCTGGCAGAAGCAGAATATACGATAAAAGATAAAACAAAATCAAAGATCGTGCGTCAAATGGAAGAGGAAATATCCGCCTTTCAATCATGGAACAAGGAAATCTGGCTGAAAGGAAAGAATCAAAATTTACAGAAAACCTGTAATGTCTCTTTCTCTTTAAAGGATGAAACAACTGTTTACAAGAACGGGACCGGCACGATCAGAGAATCAAAAGACGGAACTATCACACGAAAACATTCGCCTGTTTATAAAAAATACCATGATCTGACCGATCACAAGTTATATATGCGGTGTATGGACTACGCTTTAGAACAATTTAAAGATTATGATTTTGCTACCGTCCAGAGCAAAGAAGCTTCTGGCATCTTAAACGGAACAACTTCATTTACGATCAAAAAAGGAGAATACAGCATCTCTTACCAATACATCACTCAGCCTTGGGATGCTTCAGTCACCGAATGGAAGAGTAATCTGTTAAAGAATAAACGTGAGATTGATCGACTGTTACAGGAGCAGGAGAAAAAGAAAGACGAGAAGATAAAAAGCAAGCTTTCCGGATTTCTGAATTCAAAAATGCAGCAGGATATTTACAGGCTCGTACTGGAAAATGAAACTTATATCACTGCAAATGCAATCTCCCAGGCTCTTAGAGGTACAACGATCCAGCTCAACACCCGTGTTTCCTTTACCTCAGCCTGTGGACTCTACAGCTTCTTTACCGCAGATGAGATCAAGGATGCAGTAACACGAATGACACAAAATGAGATTCTATGTTCAGCTACTCTAAAAGGCGTTTATGGGCAGTTTAAAGTACTGAAAACCAATCCAATCCATTCGAATGCGTTACGATTCCTAACGGAGCCGGATGAAAAGATGATTCGGAAAAAGAAAAGAAAAGGGCAGGAGCTTACTGATCCAGAAGCTGAATATTGCCTGAAACAGATCCTTAGCAAAGACGTGCTTGAACCAGTAGATTATATGGATCTTCTTCTATACACAGAACTGAATCCGGCCGTTGCTGCTCATTATATTGATGAAATCAGATTAAAAATAGAAAATGCACCTGACGAGATCAAAAAGTACATACGGTACAAAAAAGGCATGGCAGATGAGATAACAAAAAAGTTTCTACGGTATTATCTCAAAAAATGAAAAAGAATCTGACAAGAACGATGAGAAAGCGGAACAATGTTCCGCTTTCTGTATGACTGCTGCCATGATGGATGATATTTCCTGTATATCTCCATTCAGCGTTACGGTTAACGGCAATGTTCTGATGTAGAATTTCCTTTCCTGTTTTTTCTCAAATTTATAATGTAACTTATTACAAAAAAAGAGGAGAGTGAAAAACTATGAAAATCATCTTAACATCCACTGCTTTTCTGATGTTTCTTTTCTTAACAGCAGCAGTATGGATTTATCTTATTTTTGCAATCAAAAAAATGATTAACTGCCATAACGAGAAAAATGCAGGCCATACATTTGTAAAAATACTATGCATTGCATATGCACCTTTTTGTATTTTTACATTAATGTGTATTATATTATAAGTGATTTTTAAAAAACTCTGTTGTTAAATGCAATTTAATTTGATTTGGCAGCAGTTTTTTTTATGAAAAACCAAGTTCATTGTAAGGATTGATACATCTGATGCACGGAGATGCAATCGAAGAAATCTCGGTTTTCCTGCGTAGTATTGTTGTAATTTGGTTGTGCAAAACCGTTGGATTTTTCATTTTTTATATAATATTAGAAGAAGGGAGATGAGTGAAATGAAAAGCGCTTATGTAAAAAATCTGATCCTGACTGTAATTAAATCTTCGGAGGCAACTACTTGGGAAGATGCTGTACTGGAATGGGAAATTGTAGATTGTGAAGAAGATTCGAACTGTGCATCAAGGTGTATCTGTGGAAAAGAAAACATTAAGTACCTTTATCGTATTCGAAACAAATACAATAAAAGCCAGTTATTTCCGATAGGCAGTTCCTGTATCGAAAAATTTGCGCGAAAAGATTTGATTGCAGAAACAAATCTGATTGAAAGTCAGTTTAAATTATTGCATGCAATTGAAGACAACAAATACTTATCCTTATCAACAGATTATTTCTCAAGAAAATTATTGAAATGGCTTTATGATGAAGGTGTTTTCAATAGCGCTTATAATCACTATGATGGAAGGACAGACTACGAATTCATGTTGAAAATGTTCAACAAAAGAGATAAAACTGCAATCAGTACAAAACAGGACAAAAAGATAAAAGCAATTATTTTAAATTCAATTAAACCATTTATGCAGGAAAAATTATCTGATAAGTGTCATTGATCAAAGATAAAAGGTAGCATTCCACAACTACCTTTTATTTTTTTGTTCCGTTTTTACCATATTTCAAACAAAATTATTAATCATAAGAGGAGGAAACAAAAATGGAAAGAAAAGTAACTTTAAAACAGAAACCACATGAGGATTACGAACAATTCTCTGGAATTCCTTTTGATAAGGCATTTGAAATTGTAAATGAGACAGGTCTGCAGATTGGACTTGTTTTCCTATCTGATCTAACGGATGACACTGTTTACATTGAATGGCTGGAGATTATGGCATGCTTCCGGGGATACCATTATCTTGGAAAAATCCTGATGAAAATCCGTGAAATGAATTCAGGTAAAAAAATCCAGCTTGAATCTAGTGATGAGAATTTGCCTAAATATCTGCACTCTGGTTGCGAGCTGGTTGGATTTGATGAATGTACAGAAATGCATATCTTGGAATATTAGGAGGACAACAGAATGTTAATGTATGGAATTTGCTGTAACGCAATAAAAAGCATCAAGTGGAATAACGTGATTGAGCTTGTAAAAGAGTTTGATGAGGATGTTTATCAGAGTCTTTTGGACGATTTAGATAACAATCTGACCGACGAAAATCTGGATGATTGGATTTCTAATTACGAAACAGAAGGAATACATGGAATTGGTGCATTCCTTCGTGACTACATCAATGAAAAAGAAGGTATCAGTATTAACATTGATGATCCTGATGGAACATTTATTGGTATCAGTGCCGGAGCACCTTGGGAATTTGATCAAAAGCTTCGGACAATGACTGAGTCAAACTTCAACTACATTCTCAGCAAATATATTAATATGATCACTGATGATGTAGTCACCATTCAGTGGTGGAAAGTAGATGACGATCTCGACTGGTAGAAACTTGATGCATTGACAATAAAATTCATTAAATCCATTCTTGTGAAGAATGGGAGAAGAGATATTAGACTAACCACATTTATGAAGTACAAAGTATGCTATATACATTACAATGTATAAGCCCTTCGGAATAATTATTTCAGGAACGAAATGGAGATAGACAATATGCGATTACCACAAGAATTATTTGCAGAAGCATTATGGCTAGAATGGGATACTCATTATGGAGTTATTAACAAAGAAAAACTGCCAGATCTTCTTAGAAGGTACAATTTAAAATTAAAAAAGGGGAAAACCTTAGATGATATTAAATTGATATTAGGTCGAGCTTTCAAGGATACATTTGGTGATTCTTCAAAGCAAATAGAGCGAATTGCAGAAGAAACAGACAAAGTATGTATTATAGCCAATTGGGAACACGCCGTGGCAAAATACTGTCATTGAAGACGATTTTATAGAAAGGAAATAATACTATGAGTATTACAACATTTAATCCTGAAGATTTTTGCGGATGCATTCCAAAGAAAATCTTGAAAAGAACACAGGAAAACATGGAAGTTTATCATATGAATCTTAATGATTCGTTTCAAGAAGCAGTAAAAACCTTTGCAAAGAAGGGGACAGAATTGTGGAAAGCATGGTACTATGATGATTTTCGTAAATTTATCCCTTGTGCATATGAATCCAAGTATTTGGATTTCACAAAATATCCATTAAAGTATCAGATGGAAGGAAACAAATCATAAACTGATTTCGATATTAACCAGAGGAGGTACAACGTATGCTGTATACAATAGCAAGAAAATTTATCGGATACCCTGGACCAGACAGTCTCCTTGCGAACGGACCTGAAGGTGACGCTTTTATCTTTGAAACAAAAGAAGAAGCAAAAGAATGTCTTAAGGCTATATTCAAAAATGGGGAAGCATTTTATGATGAACGTTTTGGGAGATTGCGTCACTATGTAACAGAATACCACGGATAAAGGTGCGTTAATGCATGAGCAAAAATACATGTCCTTGTTGTAAGGGACATTCAAAATACCTAGACATAGAAACAGAAGAAAGTCAGCTTCTATGTACTGGGTGCGAAATCAAATTATATTTTCCGTCACACAAAATCATGGAGAAATTTAAGATAAATAAGGAAGATGCGTATAACATCATTCGAAGGGAGATCAAACAAAAATGAGAACAAACAATGCGATTACACAAGAAAGTATGGATATGATCATAGAAGAGATCATCGGGATAATGAATGCTGATTGGTTAAGCGAAGATTCTAAACCGGCCGAAATTGAACGTGTGTTAGTTGATAACGGATTAGCAACGGTGATTGAAGAAAACAAACAGAATTGAGGTGAAAATCATGAAACTAATTTCAGTATCAACTAGAAAAGACTATTCCTACGGTGAGAAAACAAAAATCTTTCAATCCATAACCGAGGAATATACCTATGATTCAGAAGAAGAAAAATTAAATCATAGAAAGAAAATGGAGCAACGAGATTTCAAAGACTCCGGGCAGGCAAGAAAGCTGGTGGGTGATTTCCATTCAGATAAGCCGGCAGAATATGTCTGGTACGGAAGATACACGCATGTAGCGGATGTAGTTACACTTTCCTAATCTTTGTCATAAAGCGTGGTTTTACCGCGCTTTATTTTTTTTCGTTTGTTTTCTCATATTTCTTTTGAAATTAAAGAAAAAAGGAGGAAACAATATGATACTAGAAATTTCAAAAGTACTCACAGCCTCGACTGCTCACATCACTCCTATGATGATGGCTACAAATCCAGACTTGGTGCATGCACAGTTTGAATCTGGCTGGATTCTTTATGTTCCAGAAGACATAGAGGAAGACAGGCAGGAACCTTTGCGGAAATTATTATCTCTTGCAAAAGAACAGGGGTGTCAAAGAATTTTATTAGATTGTGACGGACCAATCATTGATGGTCTGGAAACATTTGAATGGTAATCATCAAAGGAGGAAAACAACATGAAAAAATTATGGGCACGAATTGGACGAACTTATGAAGTATCTGACGAAGTGTATGAAAAAATCTGCGAAGAGGTTAGAAACAACAATCCTGGAGCTGTTGCAGAACTGCTGGCAGAATCCACTTCTTATGACAGTGGAGAGGATTATCTCCCTGTAGATTGTGACGATAACCCAAATACAGAAGATTTCGAATTTTAGGAGGATACTATTATGATGACAATTAAAACACTTTTGAATAAATTCCCTTCAAGTACACTGGTTGTAGTTTACGTTGAAAACGAAAAACAATCTCATACTTATTGTGGAACATGTAAACGGTTTCTCACATCTACTTTTGATAACTCCGTCATGCAGATAAATGGAAATTCCCCTGTATTAGACTGGAGATTCAGAAATGAGACTGTTTATATCTGTACTGGGAAACAGTGGGGAAGTCAGTTGCCACCTGGATATTGTAGACTGATCTGGGATGATGTCATTGAGGCATTTGATTCAAACAGTACACCGCGAAAAACCATGGAAACTGTTTTAAACCGTGTGATCCTGTATGATTTAAAACAGACGTTTGCGGTAATTGCAAAGCTGAAACCAGGAGATGGAAGGATTTCTTCAAGTAACCGGGATTGGTTATCCAAATGTGCAATCCATCCAGTAGCCACTACCATCAGTCATGAAAATCCGATGTTTAATTGTGGATTGGATACAATTCACACAACCCACATTGATCAGATGATTGATGCACTTTATGAAATTGGGGAGGAACAGGAAAATGAGTAGAAATCGTTTTAAATATCCGAAATTGGATACAATTTCACACGTTAGTCCATCGAAAATGGTTTTTACAATCAAAGTTGGGAGAAACCGCTACGTTAATGTGGACCTTATCTGGAGCAGCGATAATGAGGTTTTATCCATCATTAATTTCCCTGTTTACGACAATCTTGGAATTTTGCATCCAGAATATGCTGTAAATGAATTGGACATCATAGATGTTGTTAAAGTTAACAGGCAGATTAATGATTTTTTCGCAGATGCGGTTGACAATAGCGCTGACGAATTGGATACATATTCCGAATTACTTTCTTATGGATACACAGTTGCTCAGATAAGAAAATATTGTGGGAATGAAATGGGAACACATATGGAAATATTTTGCAGAGCGCATGGTTTGTTGTGAAAAAGTTGATATCTAGTGAAAATAAAGTGTGGCTTATACCGCACTTTATTTTTTTTGTGCAAAAACAATTTGTTGTCCATAAAATTCTATAATGGTTATAAGAAAACAAATACAAATTCTAACAAGGAAAGGAAAAGATACTATGGATACTATGGAAGAATTTATGCAAACAAACACACCAACATTAACACTTAACACAGTAAATGTAGAACTTCCCACACAAAAATCCGTGCCATCTATCCAGGAACATGCAGAGGTTAATATGGCGGAGCTTACACCGGAGGAAGCAAAGATGGTTGAGGATTTTTCCAAGAAGATCGATCTGACAAATTCTGCTGTCATTTTACAATATGGCGCTGGAGCGCAGAAAAAGATGGCTGACTTTTCTGGAAAAGCATTAGAAAATGTCAAATCCAAAGATCTTGGTGAGATTGGAGATCTGCTGAATGGAGTGGTAGTCGAATTGAGGTCGTTTGATGAGGAAGAAAAGAAGGGCTTCCTCGGTATTTTCCGTAAACCAGCCAATAAGATTACCGCTATGAAAGCGAAGTATGCTCAAACGGAAACGAATATCAAAGATGTCGTAAAAGTTTTGGAATCACATCAGGCAAAATTGTTGAAAGATATCTCTACACTTGACAAAATGTATGATGTTAATCTTTCGTATTTTAAAGAGCTTTCTATGTACATCCTTGCGGGGCGCAAAAAGTTGGAAGAAGTAAGAACAACTCAACTTGCACAGTTGCTTGATAAAGCCAGAAAAAGCGGATTACCGGAAGATGCGCAGGCGGCAAGAGACCTGGATTCCGTTTGTAACCGATTTGAGCAGAAACTCCACGACTTGGAATTGACCAGAATGATTTCGTTGCAGACAGCTCCGCAGATCAGGCTGATTCAGAATAACGATACATTAATGGTTGAGAAACTGCAGTCAACGGTTGTAAATACCATTCCTTTATGGAAGAGTCAGATGTTTATCGCTCTTGGAATCGAGCATTCCACGCAGGCTGCTGCCGCCCAAAGGCAGGTAACAGACCTGACAAACGAATTGCTGAAGAAAAATGCACAGAAATTAAAAATGGCAACGGTAGAAACTGCAAAAGAAACAGAGCGTGGGATTGTTGACATTGAAACATTGAAATCAACCAATGAGATGCTGATCTCTACGTTAGATGAAGTTTTGGCAATCCAGCAAGAGGGGCGGCAGAAAAGAAAAGAAGCAGAAATTGAGCTTCGTGGTATGGAAGATCAGCTGAAGAATCGGCTTTTGCAGGTTCAGACTGAATAATTAATACTGAACATTATGCGTTAATTAATCCATATTAGAAAGAGAGTTTTAAATAGGAGGTCATATGTATGAGTAATTTATGTTGTCCGTATTGTGAAATTAAAAAAGATGCTGAAACAAAAAGACACTATGAGACGTTACAGGCGATAGAAGGAATGTGCCAAAATTGTGGGGCGCATCTTGATATTGGACAGAGAGCAGTGGAACTGAATGGCTATGCAGATATTTACAGAGGGGTAATAAGTATCATTGAAGAGGTAATCCAGCAAGTAAACAATCTGATGGATTACCTGGGCGTGAAAACTGAAGTAGATGAAGATACTCCTCGTGTTGTATTGAGCACAAACGAAATCGTAAGAATAATCTTTGCTCCTTATGTAGGCGGAACAACCATATCTAACTTGAAAAAAGCTATCAATATTAAAGAGGATACAGTGCAGTTTGAGGTAAAATCATGAACTGGCGTTTTGCCATGAAGAAAAACCGGGATCTATGGGGGAAACTTATGAGGGGACGTCAGAAATTTGCAAGTATCAAGTTTATATGGGTAAAGGACCACGACAAGAACAAACACAATAATGATGTGGATCGCCACGCGGTGGCAGAATCCCGGAAAGCGTTGGAGGCGCAGCAAGGCTGATGAAAGAAGAGGAATTTGTAAAGACATTTACCAAAGAGGAAATTCTGGACGCGCTTTTTTGTAAGAAATGTCTGAATGAAATCGCGACAAGAGACTTATGTATAGCACTGTTTGAGGAAAAAAGCGACAGGTTGCTCAAAAAAATGAAACAAAATACATCCAGACAAAAACCGAAAAGTTTACGAGAATTTATGCAGCAGCAGAAAAACTTTGAAAAATTAGACAGACAGCAGGAAAAGCTGAGTAAAAACTTTGATTCGCTTGAATGGTAGGAGGTATGGCAGATGAACAAAATCGAGGCCATGATATTACCAGATCGCAAAAGAGAGGATTGTGCAGTATGAAATATAAAGTGGAATTTGCTGAGTTTCACAAGATTGAAGTGGAAGCAGACAGCAAGAAAGAGGCAGAAGAAAAAGCAGCCGTCATGGACGATGAGGACATACTGAACCATAGCGTTGAGAACACCGGCATGGTTATATGGGATGTTATGGAAATGTAACGGGTAGTCATTGACCCCGAGCGACTTCGTCGGTCTGGGGGGGGTTATGCGCCGGTAATCATAATTAGAATAACGAAAGGTGTGTAATTATGAAATACTGGTGGGTACGCATTTTCGATTACCAGACTGATGAAGAACTTAAAGGATACTCTGATGTAAATGTGTGGGAAACACAAAAAGGAACTCTCCTTGATGAGTACTACCTGTGCGGAGAAAACATGACAAGGGAAGATGCGAAAGGAATTATCAAAGAAAGAAGCGGTGTCGAAAAGTTCGCAAAACCAAGAAAAAGTTGTGGCATATATGCTTTACTGATGAGCAGCAACGAGTTCTTCTACAGCAGATTTTCAGCAGAAATAGATACACATTGTTTTAATTGCTACAAGAAAATTAAAGGAAAACAGAAAGATTTTCCTTCCATAAAAGATGATGACGGAGAAAAATATTATTTTTGCTCTCATGATTGTTATCGGGTGGTGCAAGATAAAATCAATCCATATTTGGAAGGAGAGTTTCAGGAAAGAGAAGGATATGAAAGAAACGGTGGTGTATATGGATACATTTACCACATCTACAACCGTAAAACAAATATGCACTACATAGGGCAAACCGTTTATATGCCATTCTTCAGGTGGCAGGAACACGCAAAGAGTAAATTGAAGGGAGAGATAACAGATCTGATCTTCGAAGTAGTCACAGAGGTGAGAGTTAAATCTCAAGAATACTTAAATAACATTGAGGCTTGGTGGATACAGAAATACATACATGACTACGGAAGAGAAAATGTAATGAATCTGACAGTTCCCAAAATCACAATGGAAGACCTGGTCAAAGAATTTAACCGCCAGATTTCTGGACAAATGAAATTTGAATTCTAACAATTCATCATATTCATTTCGAAATTCATAAATAAAAGGAGGAAATGAATATGAATACAGAAAACATTAATTTTGAAAAACTTGCTGTTGCTATCATCAATGGTTTTGAAAACGACCGTGAAGAATCCGGAAGAAAAGAAATCGTCAGAGGCATGAAATATGTATTAGAAAAGTACCAAGCGGAATCCGAGAGAAGAGTGATTGACGATATGCTCATTACATTTACGGGCTGGTCGCTCGAATCTCTATTGGAACAATCTGAACATGTAACTGGCGAAGAACTGGAATAGTAGGAGGAACTGATTATGAACGAAACTATGTATCTCATTACTTACAAACCATGCGGAACCCAGTTTCTTGTTAACATTGCTGACGAAGAGAAAGCTTTCCTGGCAGCAGTAGATGCAAACCAATTGGTTGGCTCGATTGAGGGAACATATCTTTCCGATAAGTCTAACTATAACATCGAGGATGCAAACTTCGATACTCTTGTATCACTTTTTTGTAAGGGAGGATATTGGGGACGGACAGACAATGTTATTATCTTTGTTATGGAACGAATCGATTGTGAAAAATGTATCCAATCTTTCTTTGATGGAGACGACAAACTGAGATGTATATGCGAAGATTGTACACCCGACTATCCCGATATGAGAGAAGCAAGAGAGGCTTTAATTGCTGCATTTCCGGGTAGTTTTATAAATGAAAACGGGGAATTCATTGCCCACGTACAACCTAATGAATACTTTTCGTTAAAAGACTGTAACTATCCCGAAGATATTGACTGCAAGATTTTGGAATGGCTCTCCAGAAGCGCCTCCAAGGGGATGTGGTATTCTACACGATGGAGAAATGAAAAATTTCGAAAATTCATACGTAATGGCATCAACAATTATCTTGATACAAATTTTTCAGAAGAACAGTTTTTGAAGATTTACACGCATCTTGGCAATGCGGTAAATCATGAACTTACGAAGAAATTTATCGAGAGCAATTATGATTTTTCAGTATTTGAGTAGAAGAGAAGCAGGCCATTGATGTGCCTGCTTTTTCTTAAAGCGGAACTTTGTTCCGTTTTTTCTTTTTACCAAATCATCCATTTTTATAGAGAATTTAAAATTATAGGAGGAATCTCATATGGAAAAAACAAAGACAAAAAGAGAGAAATGCAAATATTCCTTTCCATCAATTAAATTGACAGTGGAAAGGAAAAAGAATAAGCAAGAGGAAGGACTTGTATACAATTGCCTGTATGGAGAGGGCAGAAAAAAAGATATTTCGGACAATGACTGCGAAAACTGTGAACATTACAAAAGTAGATATATCGAATATCCTCTTACAATTCAGGGATTAGAATTAAAACAAATCAATACCCACAACCAACGAAATGTAGGACGACCATGCAAAATTCGTGTATGCGAAGAAAAATCTTCTGAAAAAACATATTTTGGTATCTATCTTGGTGAATTACCATACTTCTTAAATGCGTTATTTTCAGAAAAGAGTGGCATATTAACTTGTAGCGCGGCATCAAATCCAGCAATTTATGTTCCAGAACTCAAAAAAATTGTTTATGGAATTGAGAGTTGGTGGGGATTTATAAATGATCCCGAGGAATTAAAGGATATTACAGACGCGGACATTGACAATCAATGGTACGTCAAGTTATTGAAAGAATACACAAAAGATGGAGGAAACAAGGATGTTTAATAGCTTATTTAAAAAGAAACTTATCAGCAAAAATGAAATCGCTGAATTATTAAAAATTAACCCTAACGCTTATGCAGCCTTTGAAGAAGCTTATCAGAATCATTGTGCAAATTCTGAAACTTCCGATAATCTTTTTGAAATTAGTGCAAAAGAGGCAATTGCAATGCGTGCTGATCAAAACGAGATCGATTCATACTATGAAACAATAGTGCAGATTGTAATGGAATTATTATCTGACACTGTCGGATATACTTTTGACGGAGAAGAGGGTAAAACATTTCAGTTTTCTAGCAAATCACCGATTCAGTATATTAAAGCTGAAGAATTAAATAAAATCCCTGAAGAATTTCGTCCACAATTGAGTGGCACCTGTATGAAAACTGATATTAAAGAAGATTCTTCTATTGTATTAATGGAGTTATACAGGAAATTCCAAACAGGAAAAGATGAAATAACAAAACAAAGAGCATACCATCTATTTCGCCAGGGGTTGGATATTTTGGATTACAGTCCATTAATGTATGAAATCATTGGAACGAATCCTAATTCCATAGGACAATGGTTTCCACAGTTGGTTGAGGCCGCAAAGAATGTTCCATTCTTTAAAATTCCGAAGACTACTTATATCAAAGTACCAATGCCTTTACTGCAACTTACAAGAAATGATTATTTTTCACTAACTCCAACAACCATAAAGATTGTTGATCTTTTCTGCAAGTTAGCCTTTCAGTTAGACAACGCAAAAGATTATTTTATAAAGACAGGGACATACTCCAGTAAGTTCGATTTCCGAAATGCACATGTTGTAAAAGGAAAAGAAGTAGATGAACTTGGAGAATATCTCTTATATATCCATTACTTAGCAAACATGATGGCTTCCCCGCTTAACACAGACGCACAGGGAAATGCGGGCTGCATCTACGGTGTCAGTACAACAAATGAATGGGTTGTGCGGGAATACATTAAGCCAGCCTCATCCCTTCCTGAGATTTACCATGGACTAAAGTTACGGAATGAACTTCGATGCTTCATTGATGCGGATAACAAAGAGAATCCATTGCTTGGTGTTACCCAGTACTGGCATCCAGATGTAATGAAGAGACATTTTGAGAAAGGTGCAGATGCAGGAAATCCTGATCAATATCATGACTATGCCATTTATAAGGCGTATGAAAAGATACTCACCGATCAGTTTACTGCAACAAAAGACATTGTTGCAGAGCAGATCACGGAGCTTACCAAACATCTTGACCTCCCTGGTCAGTGGTCGATTGATGTGATGCAGAATGGAGATGATTTTTATCTGATCGATATGGCAAGCGCCCAGGAATCCGCCCTGATCGAACAGATCGATAAAAACAGACTGATAAGACAGGAAGAAAACTGGCTTCCTGATTTGTCGAGATTTTCCTAATCTAATACAGCGTAGTTTATCTGCGCTGTATTTTAATTTTCATTCTTCTCCATATTAGGCTTGAATCAAAAAATCATAATAAATGGAGAAAGAAAAAATGATGAAATTTGAAAATTTTGTAAACGAGGTAAAATCAAGAATGGAGGAACTCACAACTGGATATAAATTTTCAATCCAGACTTGTCGGAAGCTCAATATTGAAACATTGGGAATCGCCATTACAAAAAAAGACTGTAATGTATCACCTAGATTGTATATGGATGATTCATACATAGCGTATGTTGCGGGAGATCTTGATATCAGCAATTATGTATCAGACTTAATAGAACAGTTACCAGAGATCTTTGATAAATCTCCAGCAAATGAGACTTATGATAACATTCCCGATTACAACTGGGTAAAAGGGCATCTTTACATTGCCCTTTCATCTGCAAACCAAAATTGGAGACTGTTGGACGAAACTCCTCATACTATTATTGAAGATTTAATACTTACAGTTCACATCTTCTTAGGTTGTGATGAAGGTGTTGCCCAGACCGTAATGGTTAAGAATGAAATGCTCGATAATTGGATAATTGATGAGAAAACCCTATTTGAAGACGCAATGAAGTCTTCACCAACTGTTAATCCAATCAAAACATTTTCTCTGTTCGGCACCCTGATGACATGTGTCACATGTAGAGATATGATCGTTGGATCTGCTGCCGGAATCTTTTATCCGGGCGTCTTTGAACAGATTGCAGAGAAAATGAATGGAAGTTATTACATTCTTCCATCTTCCGTTTTCGAGGTACTTGTTATCCCGGACGATGGAAATTTTAAACCGGAAGCTTTATCCACTATGGTGGTAGAAGTAAACGCAAGTAAAGTAAAAGACAGCGAAGTCTTATCCGATCATGCATATTACTACGACGCTATTAAGCATGAGTTCCGTTCTGTATAACTTGATTTCATCTGAACAAAGAGAGAGACCTTTTATGGGTCTCTTTTTTCCTAATCTAATACAGCGTAGTTTATCTGCGCTGTATTTTAATTTTCATTCATCTCCATATTAGGTTCGAATCAAAAAAATCATAATAAATGGAGGAAGAAAAAATGATGAAATTTGAAAATTTTGTAAACGAGGTAGCATCAAGAATGGAGGAACTCACAACTGGATATACGTTTTCAGTCCAGGTTTGCTCGAAGCTAAACCTGAAAACATTAGGCATTTCAGTCGAAAAAGAAGGCTATGATGTGCCGCTAATATTGCATCTGGACGATTCATATGAAGCCTATGCTAAAGGAAATCTGGATATCAATGATTATGTGGCAGGGTTAATAACTCAGCTGCCGGAAATCTTTGACAATGCACCTTGCGTTGAGAATTACAACAATATTCTCGATTACAACTGGGTGAAAAAGCATTTATATGTGGGACTTTCTTCTGCAAAGAAGAATTGGGCTTTACTGGATGAACTTCCTCATACTATCATTGAGGATTTAATGCTCACTGCCCACATCTTCTTCGGAGAAGGTAACAATGATGATTATTATACGATCACTATAAAGGAAGACATGCTTCATAACTGGCATATTGACGAAAAGACATTGTTTGAGGATGCTATGAAATCTTCACCTGTTATTAATCCGGTCAATATGTACTCTCCGTTTGGTACTCCAATGACATGTGTTACATGTGACAAGATGGTTGTTGGGGCTGCTGCCGGAATCTTTTATCCAGGCGTCTTTGAACAGATCGCAGAGAAAATGAATGGAAGTTATTATATTATCCCATCTTCCGTATTCGAAGTTCTTATCATCCCAGACGATGGCAAAATCTCACCGAAAGAGTTATCTGAGATGGTAGTCTCAGCTAATGAGCAGACACTGAAAGACAGCGAGGTTTTATCTGACCATGCATATTCTTATGATGCAACGGAAAAGAAATTCCGTACCGCATAAGTTTCTTTTTATTTTTTTCAATTCATCAACACAAAAAGAGGCCTTTAAGGTCTCTTTTTTTTACGAAAAACCAAGAAAAGCGGAACATTGTTCCGCTTTTCTCGCTGTTTCTACACAAAAAAGTACTCATTTATAAAAATCTCCCATATTAGCTTTGAAAGCAAATCATCCTTTTGCAGAAAAGTAATATTCCTTGCAGTACAAAAATGATTTGCGAAAAAAATTTGACTGCGAAAGCTGTCAAAAAAAAAGAAAGGATAAAAAAGAAATGTATTTTGGTTTCAATGAACAAAACAACACAGCAACAAATTCTCCACAGATCCTGAATCTTCAGAAAAATCAGGTTTTGGATCTCACAAAACACGCACCGGCCCTAAAAAGAGCAATCCTTGCAGGAGGGTGGGGCGTGGCAACATCAGGAGCATCTGCCGATCTCGATATCGCAGCATTCCTTTTGGATTCCAATGGGCGCATCCATAGCGCGAATGACGTCATCTTTTTCAATCATATGGAATCAACAGGAATCGTTTTAGAAGACGACGACCGTACAGGTTCCGGCGATGGAGACGATGAAAGGATCGATATCGATCTTGATGAGATTCCTGCAGAATACAGCCAGATTGTATTTGCCATCGTTATTTTTGACGCGCAGACAAAACGTCAGAGTTTTGGAATGGTAAGAAATGCTTTTGTAAGATTGCTGGATGCAGATGACGATGAAAGAGAAATCTGCCGTTATAACTTAACAGAAGACTATGGCACAGACACAGCCGTTATTGCTTGTTCACTTAACAGAGTTGGAAATGGTTGGGAGATGCAGGCAGTAGGTGAAGGAATGATCGGAGATCTGAATACGATCGCCTCACGGTATATGTAAAGAAAGGACAAGAATTATGGGATTATTTGGATTTGGAAAACATAAATCAACACCAACACCTCCGCCGGAGCCGGTTACTTTTAATCGACAGCCGGCATCTGTAGCAGAACCAGAGGGAAATGAGGTATTTCTCGATTTAAATAAAGGAGGAATCCTCAATCTGCAGAAAAATGACTTTTTGAATCTTACAAAGACAGGTGTAAATCTTACAGATATCCGTGTATCTGCCGGATGGGATGTAAATCATAGAGGACAGGATTACGATCTGGATCTTTGTGCTTATCTTCTTGATGGATGTAATTGTGTGCAGGATGTCGTTTACTACGCTGATAAAACAGCGAAAGGATTGCAGCTTGATAAAGACAATCTGACAGGAGAAGGAGATGGAGATGATGAAAATATCTTTGTCAACTTCGATAAAATCGATCCAACTATCAACCGTATTGTATTTGGCGTTGTGATCTATAAAGCTGCATCAAAAGGACAGAGCTTCAAACATGTGCGTAATGCATATGTGAGAATGGTTGATCAAAGTGTCCATCCGGAATGTGAGATCTGTCGTTATAACTTAACAGAGGATGGTGGCTCTAATACCGCTGTTAAATTTGCAGAGATTGTTCGGACAAGCGAAGGCTGGACATTTAATGCGATTGGTGAATATAGCAAAAATACGATCAGTTCCTTAAAAGCAGCACTTTAATCTCTTTTCCCGGCTGTTAAATCAGTCGGGAAGAACAAAGAAAGGAGGATAGTACAAAATGATAGAACCTCGTTTTGAAAACAATTGCAGGCATTTTATTAAATCAGACCCCCGAAGTCCATTTCGTGTACTGGAATATACCAAAGATCTGTCAGTAACACCGGGAATGGCTCAGTTACAGTATTTTATGAGCGAAATGAATATCCGCAGACGTCAGGTTGTCTGCGAATTAAATGGACAGACCGGCATTATCTGTCAAGCGGGAGCCATGCAATGGATCTACGGTAATGTGAAAGCCACAACCGGCGTAAAAGGTGTGGGAGATCTTGCAAAAAAAGTATTTCGGGGAGCTACGACAAAAGAATCCGCCATTAAACCAGAATATGTCGGAAACGGATATCTAGTACTGGAACCTACTTATAAATACATTCTTATGGAAGATGTAGGAGAGTGGAGTCAGTACGGAGGACTTGTTGTAGAAGACGGAATGTTCCTTGCAACGGAAAATACAGTGAATAATTCTGTGGTAGCACGAAAGAGTATTTCTTCTGCTGTCCTTGGCGGAGAAGGATTATTTAACTGCTGCCTGACTGGAAAAGGCTTTGCGGTACTGGAAAGCAATGTACCTGAAGAAGAGCTTATTGATATCAAGCTCGATAATGAAACTTTAAAAATTGATGGCAGAAATGCCGTATGCTGGTCCGGATCCTTGGATTTTACAGTAGAGCCAATCTCCACAAGTCTGGTTGGATCTGCTGCATCCGGTGAAGGACTCGTTAATGTTTACAGAGGAACCGGTATTGTCCGTATGTCCCCTGTAGCAATCTCTCAATAAGAAAGAAAGAAAGGAAGTAATTAAAATGGCAATTGATTTTACATCTCTTGATGCTGGAGTAGAAACACCACAGGAAACTGTACCGGCAACACCAGGTATTTCATTAGACCTTAAAAAGAATGCACTACTTGATCTTGGAAAAGCAGCACCGGGACTTACAAAAGTTGATCTCTGCGCAGGTTGGGATGTTTCCGCCAGTGGAACTGATTTTGACCTTGATATTTCTGTTTTAGCATGTCATGAGGGAGGAAAAATCCTTTCATCGAATGACGTGATCTTCTATAACCACAAAGAAGTTCCGGGAGTCTCACTGAATGAAGATAACCGTACAGGAGCAGGTGACGGCGATGATGAAATCATCTCTATTATTCTCTCAGAAGTAGATCCTTCCGTTTCGAAATTGGTCTGCTGCGTAACGATCGATCAGGCAGCCGCAAGACATCAGACATTCGGAATGGTTTCCAATTCCTATGTTCGTCTTGTTAATAAGGAAACAGGTGCAGAGATTGCTAAGTTCGTATTAAAAGATGATTACGCAACATCAACTGCGATCGTATTTGCAGAACTTGTTCGCGATAACGGAAACTGGGTATTCCATACGATCGGTGAAGGACTTGTAGGTGACCTGAATCAGGTTGCTACCCGTTTCCAGTAATTTCACCACCCATTGCCAAGTTTGGAATGGAATATCTTTACCGACTGTGGATTGAAATAACCGTGGGAATTATCAAAAACAAAGTGTGGTTTTACTGCACTTTGTTTTTTTACGTGCAAAAATCTCTGAACTCTACCATTTTGTTATAGTGGCGATAAAACATTCACATAGGAAAGGAGAATTGTGGCTATGAGAAAACAAATGTTCAGAGTTAACAATGATATCAACAGAGGTTCCCCTGTGCTCGCAAAAAGTAAAACGAAAAGAAAGGAGAAGAAAAATGGTCATCAATTTCACATCTCTTGGTGCTGAAGGAAAAGCTCCGCAGGAAGTTGTATCAGCTGTACCTGGCAGTTCATTAGTTCTCAAAAAGAATGCGCTGCTTGATCTTGGAAAAACAGTACCGGGACTTACAAAAATTGATTTCTGTATGGGTTGGGATATCTCTACCATTGGGACTCATATTGATCTTGATATTTCCATTTTAGCATGTCATGAAAAAGGAAAGATCCTGTCAGCGCATGATGTGATCTTTTACAACCATAGAGAAATACCAGGAATTTCACTGAATACCGATCCTATGGAAGAGGACTACGAGACTATCTCTGTTGTTCTTCCGGATATAGATCTTTCTGTCTCGAAACTGATCTGCTGCCTAACAATCCATCGAGCAGCTGCAAGACATCAGACCTTCGAAATAGTTTCCAATTCTTATATCCGATTGGTTGACAAAGAAACTGATACAGAAATTGCTAAATTCACGTTGGAAGGTAGTCACCCAACATCGACTGCGATCGTATTTGCAGAACTTGTTCGCGACAACGAAAACTGGGTATTCCATACGATTGGTGAAGGACTTGTAGGTGACCTGAATCAGGTTGCTGCCCGTTTCCAATAATCTTACAAAAAATTTTCACTTTTGTAAAAGGTGAGACAGAAAGGAAATAAAATGGATAAAAAAAATTATGGACTTACCTCTGCACAGGCAGAAGAAAGTCTGAAAAAACACGGAAACAATAAATTATCTGTAAAAGAGTCTCAATCTTTATTCAGTATGTTTGTAGAATCTTTTAAAGATAAATGGATCATCATTCTTTTGCTTGCACTCTTTATTAAGATTGCGTTTATCTTCATTGGTATTATCTTCCCTCAGTTAGGAGAGGTGGAGTGGTATGATGCTGCATCGATCCTTGCAGCAATTCTTCTCTCTACGGGATTTTCTACCATTTCTTCTTATAGAAATGAACAGAAATTTAATGCGTTACAGGCGGAAGCAAGCAAAACGAAAGCCAAAGTATTTCGTGATGGGAAATTACTTGAGATCATGGTAGATGATATCGTAAAAGGCGATGCGATCATGCTTCAGGCTGGAGATAAGATCCCGGTAGACGGATATCTTCTTTCGGGTGAAATGAAAGTAAATCAGGCCGCATTAAACGGTGAATCTGAAGAAGCAAAGAAAAAAGCTTCTATGGACCCAGAAAAAGACTTCACATCCGAAGATACATTCAATGCGTTTAGCTTATTCAGGGGATCTGTTGTAACATCCGGAGAGGGAATTTTACATGCTTCTGTAATTGGCGATTCCACAATGCTTGGAGGTATCGCACAGGATATCCAGGAAGATTCCAAAGAGTCACCATCTAAGGAAAAGCTTGGAAAATTAGCAGACCAGATCGGCATCCTTGGATATGCAGGTGGTGCGATCTCTGCTGTGATCAATGTAATCCTTGGAATTACAGCCATGAACATTACCGGAACACTTTCCGGTATGACTATTGGAATGCTGATCATGGAATCTATCATGCTTGGTGTCTCTATTGTTATCATGGCGGTTCCGGAAGGACTTCCTATGATGCTCGCTCTTGTAAGCGCAATGAATTCAGGAAAATTACTTTCAAAACACATCCTTGTCAGACACTCTGATACGATTGAAACAGCTGGTTTTATGAATATCTTATTTTCTGACAAAACAGGAACGATCACAGAAGGGACTCTTTCTGTTGTAGAACTTATGGATGGTATTGGGGATGTGCTTCCGGCGGTAGAAAATCTAAGAAATTCTCTGAAAGATGATATCGTAAATGGTATGGGTCTTAATAATGATTCCTTTGTATCTGACGGAAAAGCAATCGGAAGCAACAGTACAGACCGTGCTTTACTTGAATACCTGATGAATCATAATTGCACTTCTTACAACAAAGACGAGATCGCAGAGAAGAAAGCTTTTTCCTCTGCCACAAAATTTGCAAGTGTAACCACAAAGGACGGCATTACCTACATCAAGGGTGCGCCGGAATACCTGATCAATGATAAATGTAAGTATTACATTGATAAAGATGGTAAGCAGCAATCATTTACTTCTGATGCACTGTCAAAGTTAAATACAAGAATGTTTGAACAGGCCGGCCGTGCAATGCGACTTCTTGCTGTTATGAAATATTCCTCTAAAAAACCGGATGAAATGACTCTGATCAGCGTCCTTTGCATTCGTGATAATGTCCGTAAAGGAATCGATAAGACAGTAGATGTTATGAACAATGCAGGTGTGCAGGTCGTTATGGTTACAGGTGACCGTAAAGAAACTGCCGTTGCCATCGCAAAAGAAGCAAATATCATCCGAAGCGATGAAGATGTTGCTTTGACTCATGATGAACTTGTTGCTATGACTGATGAAGAAGTGAAAAATATTCTTCCAAAGCTGAAAGTTGTCAGCCGTGCGCTTCCAATGGATAAAAAGCGTCTGGTACAGTGTGCACAGGAACTGGATCTTGTCTGTGGTATGACAGGTGATGGTGTCAATGATGCCCCGGCATTAAAAGCAGCTGATGTAGGATTCTCTGTTGGTGATGGAACAGAAGTAGCAAAAGAAGCGAGTGATATCGTGATTCTGAATAACTCACTGTCTTCTATCGAACAGGCAGTTCTGTTTGGAAGAACAATGAGCAAATCCGTTGCAAAATTTATCATTTTCCAGTTAACGGTCAATGTATCAACCATTTTTATGTCTATCCTTGCACCATTATTCGGATGTCAGGAACCATTCACGATCGTTCAGATCTTGTGGATCAACCTTATTATGGATACACTAGCAGCCCTTGCATTCGGAGAAGAACCGGCACTGAATCGCTACATGAATGAAAAACCGGTGCCTAGAAAGGCTCATATCCTTACGGGATACATGAAATCATCTATTGGAACAGCAGCTGCATTTATTACAGTCGTATGCTTATGTATCATTACAAATATTGGAAATATCCAGTCCCTTATTGTGGATACAGGAATTGATGCGGGCACTGCAGATGGAATGGTCAGAACATTTATGTTCTCTTTCTTCATCTATTCCGTAATCTTCAATTCATTTAATACACGTTCTTCTGGCTATAATCTGTTAGAGCATGTAGGCGAAAATAAGAAATTTTTGATCGTTATGGGAAGCATCGCAGTAGTACAGACACTGATCATTCAGTTTGGAGGCGAGGCATTCAGCACAGTTCCTATGTCACTGAACCATTTCCTTCTGGCATTACTACTTGCATTTTTGATCATCCCGGTCGATATGGTTAAGAAAACTTTCTTGAGAAACAAGTAGACATTTTAACAAAGGCAAAGTGTGGTATTACCGCACTTTGTTTTTACGTGCAAAGATCTCTGAACTCTACCATTTTGTTATAGTAACGATATGCAAATCGTCGCATAGGAAAGGAGACTACTGTGACACTCAAAGAACTTATTTTTAATCTATGGAAGACACGCTTCGAACGAAAAGGCATTAAAACAGAGTTTAAACCACTTTTTACAAGATATGTCGGTGTCGAGAACGCAGAATATAACGATATCTTGAAAACTTTAGTGACAAAAGCAAGAGAGGATGAGGCTCATTGCGTTGTATTTGACAGGGAGATTCCTCTACGGGCTGATTTCGGCTTGATTAATTCTGTTAAACAAGATCTTTGTCGAATGGATATCCAGCATTTATCCACGCAAGACATCAAGATGTTTCCGGATTCTGAAGTGAACCAGTTATTTCTCAATGCGCTGGAATACACAGTGAACCTGGCAATAAAAAACGAATCCTTTGCAAATGAAAGTATTCGAAACGACTTCATCACAAGGATGATCCTAAATATCTACACTTATGTTTATCCGTTAAATCTATCTCTTGATTATGACGGGACTTATAAATGCTTTTATTATGGGAATATCTCCAGACGGGAAACTTACTTTCTGATTCTGCTGCATTTAATGACATTTGATGTGATCGTGATCAATCCATTAAAAGATGAATATTGGGATCTTACAGATACGGATCATCTATCAGAAAAGATTACTTATTCTATGATACAAGAAATACGCACCTTGAACGAACGTATCGCAAATGCAACTTTAATTCAGGCAGACGAATCTCTTACCTTACATTTTGAACATCAGATGGATGCAGAAATATACAATAATTCGGGATTATACAAAGCATGGCAGTTACGTGGTTATCATGTGAAGCAGCTGTTGATCCATGGAAATATGATCGATATCAGTAATAACTGGAATGAACCTGCAAAGGTGAGAAATGGATTTGATGTAAAAGATAAAAGTGTAACTATTCCTCATTTCTTTGCAGTAATTGATGGAATAACAATGGATAACAGTGAGTACAAATCTTTTGTCACTGGCTGCACTTCATCATCCGAATGCTTTACAGCAGTCCAGAAACAAGATTTGCTGACAGATCATATGACTGAAAATGATTCCTTGCAGCTTACTTTTCTCCAACTTGGAGATGGATCAATAGATACCGCGCAATTAAAAGAAGCATCTTTTTATCCATTTGCGCCCTATAACGACGCAACGGAACAATTCATTTTAGATAAGATGAATGAACTGATCAGGAATCCTAAAATATTAAAAACAGAACAATTATCAAAAAAAGATATCTTTCAGCTTGTATCTACCATTTTAAATATAAGCAAGCCACTACAGAGAATGATCGATAATTTTGATCTTTCTGCGCAGATCCCAAAGCTTGTCTATTTTCTTGAAGATGACAAAGAATTAGATAAAGATTCCTGCATCATACTTGCTTATCTTAATAGTATTGGATTTGATATTGTTGTGCTTAGTCCGGCCGGCACTGCTGGCTTAGAAACATATCTGGATGAAAATTATTTTACTAATATACGTCTGGATCGCATGAAATATGACGTAAAGTACAGCGATATGAAATATACAGCCAAAAAATCCAAAGGATTTCTGGCAAAACTTTTTGGTTAATCGAAAGGAGAAAGAAAAATGGATTTTAATTCTATGACAAACCAGGCAACAAGTGAAACAACAACACCAACGGCAGAAACAGTATCTGTCGATCTTGAAAAGCCTCAGCTTCCAGCAGAAATGCAGGACACAAACGCTTATCAGAATAAGCTGATGGAGCTTCCCGAAGTAAAAGCACTGACAAATGAGATCGATATTCAGGATACCAATACTGTACTGAACTTTGGACAGAAACCAGCAGAAGAAATCTCAAAAATCGCAGATACGATTCTCAGTGGTATGCGTAGTGTAAATCAGGAAGAAGCAACCGAGATGATGACACAGCTTACAAAACTGATGGGAAAATTTGATGTAAAAGATTTCGAAGAAATGGCAGAAGATAAAAACTTCATTGCGAAATTCTTCGGCCGTGTACAGTCAAAATTTGACAAGATGTTCACCAAGTACGAAGATCTTGGAAAAGAAGTTGATCAGATTGCTGTCATTCTTCGTAAATACATGAATGACATTCAGAAAACAAATACAGACCTGCAAAGACAGTATCAGGCTGAGATCGTACATTATCAGACGCTTGAAAAATATATTGCAGCAGGAAAGATCGCCCTGCAAGAGATTGATGCTTTTGATGCAACAATTGACCAGAATCCAAGTCTGGACGCTAACACAAAAGCTATGCAGCACCAACAGTTGGATATGGTCCGTAATGCGTTGGATACCCGCGTCTATGAACTACAGACAGCCGAAAATGTTGCAATTCAGGCCTGCCCAATGATCCAGACCATGCAGCTTGGAAACTACAACCTGATGAGAAAGATCAATTCTTCCTTTATCATTTCACTGCCAATCTTCAAACAGTGCATGATCCAGGCAATCCAGTTGAGACGGCAGCAGATCCAGGCAAAAGCGATGTCTGACCTTGATGAAAAAACAAATGAGCTTTTACTTAAGAATGCGAAGAATACAGCTGCTCAGTCTGTACAGATTACAAAAATGTCCAGCACAAGCGCAATCAAAATTGAAACACTTCGCGAGACAGCCAATATCATCACGCAGGGAATCGCTGATACAAAAGCAGAGCTTGCAAACCAGGCACAGCTTCGTGAAACGAATTCCAGAGAGTTGGATAGCCTTGCAACTGATATGAAAAAGACCGCAAAACTTGCTTGATTACGTTTTTTTACATCATCAGCCGGAAGTAGAAATGCTTCCGGCTTTTTACGTGCAAAAATCTTAAAACTTAACCATATTGTTATAGTAAAGATATGAAAAAACAGGAGGTAAAAAAATGAATCTAAAAAAGAAATCAAGAATCTTGGCTGTGATCACAGAAATGTTAACTTTTGCAGCTATAACATCATTGGTAATTTATTTATTAATGTTGATTAAATTGTTTGACATAAATCTTGTATTTTTACCGATTTTGGTGTGTCTTTCAATTTTAGCTGCTCCTTTATTGTCTGACTGGATCTTCACAGAAGAGTTTTTTTATAAGCATTGTTTGAAAGCAACATCTGAAGAGACACTTCTAAAAAAGGGATTTGAATATGTGGTTACTTCATTATATTTAGATCTTAACATCGAATCGATAGAAATAGACGGAAAAATGGTGAGTTATTCTGAAGATAAAGAAAAATTAAAAAAGATGCTCGAACAAAACGACAAAGTAACCGTTTTTTGCCATTTGATAGATCAAGGCCGCTGGGTTTTCTGGTCGATATCGAATAAAGAAAAAAGAGGTTCTCGTGAACAGCTTGTATCATTTGAGCTGCCTAGCAAAAAATTATTGGAAATAATCCAAAAAAAGGAAAAGCCTTGTATTGATCGCAAGATAAATGCTTTATGTATCAGAAATAAGTACGCCATATATCCTAATTTTGTTTTTATTCCGCAAAATGTTACTTCTGACCCTGATTGCTGTCAACTACTCGAACAAATAAAAAAAGACGGGGATCCGATAACATTAGCTCGCGCTATTTTATCAGAAGACGTTCCACTTTTCTCAAGGAAATTTCTGCCAAGGAAGCGTCTGTCTATAAATACACAATCAAATTATGTTGTTAGAAGAAATTTATATACTGTTCCTTTCGAAGATACATGGAACCCTCTTGTTTTTTCCGGGAACGGCTGCGCATTGGCTTGCTACCAAGAAGATGGCTGTAAATGCTGTATTACATCAGATTCTCAAAAGGATTCAAGTGATTCTCATACGAAAGCTCTAAAACAAAAACAGAATCATGAAGTGGACTTCAATGACAAAACAAAGAATCATCTGCTAGATCGGGTTGAAATGATTGACCAAAAATTAAATGACGGCTTTTTGTTCCACAATATTCACGCATCAAAATGGGAAAGCGTATATAAAGAGCAAATCTTACGCACTTTACATTCACCTTATCCATTAAATGAGCAAATAACAAAAATGCTTGAAGCAATCATCGAAGATCTCGAAGAAAATCTCTACGACGCCAAAAAAGAAGCTGAGGATCTGGACAGAGAATGCACTGCCAAAGCAATAGAGGGGATGTTAGTAATGGACGGCATACGAGCAGATTTGTTTTCGGAAAATAAAGGTGAAAAGGATGATTTTTACAACTGACCTAGATAGAACATTGATTTCATTCCACAAGATGAGCTTTACTTAAGAATGCGAAGAATACAGCTGCTCAGTCCGTACAGATTACAAAAATGTCCAGCACAAGCGCAATCAAAATTGAAACACTTCATGAGACAGCCAATATCATCACGCAGGGAATCGCTGATACAAAAGCAGAGCTTGCAAACCAGGCGCAGCTTCGTGAAACAAAATGCTACGTGGGAGGACATCAAACAGTTATCGAGGTACGTGCCAAATTAAGGAAGCAGAAAAGAATTATATCAAAGAAAGGAGGACCGTTTAAGGACGGTGACGAATTCTTCTCCGACTTATAGAAGACCGGGGTATCCTTCGTCTATATTTTGATGAATCTTAAAACGAAATCAAGAATCTTATTTATTGTTACGAAAATATTAGCATTTGTAACAATAATACTTGAAATAATTTATTACATAAATGTACTTTTATCGCTCGAAATTCACTTTTTGTTATGCCTTGTATTATTTATCGCTTTGCTTATTATAAGCCAACTCACTCTTATTCTGTCCGATTTTTTTAACGAAAATTATTTTTATGAACATCTTTTAAAAGCAACATCGGAAGAAAAACTGCTCGCAAAAGGATTTGAATACGCGGTTGCTCCATTGCATTTAGATTTTTATGTTGAAGCGATAGAAGTAGACGGAAAAAAGATTAATTATTCCGGGGATAAAAAGAAATTTAAAGATTTTCTCAAAGGAAATGATAAGATAACTGCTTTTTGTCGCTTAGAAACTAAAGAACACTGGAGTTTTCATTATCTATCGGATGATAAAAACAAAGCTTCTCATGAACAGCTTATATTACTTGAACTTCCTAGTAAGAAACTATTAAAAAAACTTAAAAAAGAGGAAAAGCCTTATATGGTTTATGAAATAAATACTGTCTGCATCAGGAACAAATATGCCATATACCCAAATTTTGTTTTTGTCCCGCAAAATATCGTTTCGGATCCTGATAGCAGCAAATTACTTGATCAAATAATAAAAGACGGAGATCCTATGACATTTGCTCACGCCATTTTATCGGGAGGTGTTCCTCATTTATCAAACACACAATCAAATTATGTTGTTAGCAGAAAATTATATACTGTTCCTCTCGAAGATGCATGGAACACACTTTGTTTTTCAGGTGAAGGTTGTGGGGTAGTTTGTTATCAAGAAGCCGGATGTAAGTGGTGTATCACATCAGATCATCAAAAGGATTCAAGTGATACCTGCACAAAAATTCTAAAACAAGAACAGATTCATGAAGTGTACTTTGATGACAAAGCAAAGAACCATCTGATCGACCGGATTGAATTGATCGATCAAAAATTAAAAGATGGCTTTTTGTTCCGTAGCATTCACGCGTCAAAATGGGAAAGTGGATACAAGGACCAAATCTTAAATGCTTTGAATTCACCTTATCCTTTGGATGCTAAGACAGCAGAAATGTTCGAAAAAGTCATCGAAGAGCTTGAAGAGAATCTCTACGATGCGAAAAGAGAAGCAGAGGATCTTGACAGAGAGTGCACTGCCAAGGCACTAAAAGATATGTTGATCATGGATGGAATCCAAACAAATACACTTTCGGAAAACGAAGAATGCAAAGGAGAAAAAAAATGATTTTTGCAACTGATTTAGACAGAACACTTATTTATTCCATAAGGCAAGTAAAAGATACTGCTGGATTGGTTCCGGTAGAATACAAAAACGAACAGCCATTATCTTATATGAGTAATGAAGCGGTGGAGTTATTCCAAAAATTAAAAGAAAATCCTGATTTGATTATCATTCCGGTAACAGCAAGATCGACAGAACAATTCAGAAGAATCCAAGTGGTACAAGATTGTCCTTATGCCATCCTTGCCTGTGGAGCTGTGATCTTGAAAGATGGTAAACCTCTTCCTATTTGGCGGCAATTTGTAAAACAGATTCGCACATCGGAAAAAGAAAATTACGCTTTCTTTGAGAAATTTTTCAAAGCCGAGAGATTTTTTAAGAAAAATGCCAACTTATTTATAATTCAGCCACGCATGGTAGATGATGCTGTCATTTTCTTTAAACTACGTAGTGATAACGCAGCAGATGAATTTCTAAACCGATTACAACAGGAAGTTTCCGATAAAAACTGGAATTATATCAAACAAGGACTCAAAGTATATCTTTCGCCAAAACTTATCTCAAAACAGTTCGCGTTGCATATTCTTCTTTCATATTTAAAAGAAGCAAAAGGCAAAAAAAATATCATCGCAGCAGGAGATGGGGCAGGCGATATTGATTTTATGAGTTTGGCCAACATTACAAGATTTGTACCAGCAGAAAGTGAAGCTTATGAGATCGTTAAAGATTCGCATTTTGCAGCAGTGGTTCCGTCTGGAACAAATGGTACTTATGAATTATTAAAAAACGTACAGCATCTAACGAAAGCGCAAGAAACAATTAGAATTACAGGAGGCAATGAAGACAATGAGATACTTTGAAAACAGCACTTTAACATTTCATGTTGAACCACAGGAATTTGACCGGCATTCCCCAAGAGAAATCCTGCAGTATGCGGTCGGAGGATTATTATACATGCCAGCAACAAGAACCAAAATCGCAGATGAGATCATTGAAAAGGTACATCCTGAATATAAATCCATTTGCCTTGATCTGGAGGATGCGATCGGTGATGATACCGTTATCCAGGCAGAATGTTGCTTAAAAGAAACGCTGAATAAATTATCTCATGCTATTGAAGACGGAAACCTTTCGGATACAGATGTACCTTTGATTTTCATCCGGACCCGTACACCAAAACACCTCTCTCATCTGGCAGATATTTGTAGCACTGAGGATTTATCTGTAATTACAGGTTTCAATCTTCCAAAATTTGATAAATCAAACTGTGATGAGTATATTCGCGTTTTTAAAAAGATTTTGGAAAAGAATAAAGATTTGTATATCATGCCGATCATTGAAAGTAAAAACGTAATGTACAGTCAAAGACGAATGGACCAGCTCTTATACCTGCAGAACAGACTGTCTGAGATTTCAGACCATGTATTAAATATCCGAGTAGGCGCTACAGACTTTTCCGGCTTATTTGGAATCCGCAGGACAGTTCATGACACAGTGTATGATCAGCGTGTAATCGCGAATTGTTTTTCAGATATCATCAATATGTTTGGAAGGAACTATGTTTGTTCCGGGCCGGTATGGGAATACTTCAGTTCTGACGGAACACCGGGAGCCTGGTCTGAAGGGTTAAAAAGGGAATTACATATGGATAAGCTGAATGGATTCTTTGGAAAAACATGCATCCATCCTTCACAACTGGCTGTTATCTCGCAAAGCAATATCGTTTCCTATGAAAGTTATCAGGATGCGATCGGAATCCTTGGTATGAGCGATGGTCTGATCGGAGTTCAAAAAGGCTGCAACAATAATAAAATGAATGAAGTAAAAACGCATACTAACTGGGCAAAGAAAATTGTGGCACAAGCTGCGATCTATGGTGTCAGAGAAAGAGAGGAACTGTAAGATGGGATACAAATTAGAAGATATTGTTTCTATTAAAAAGAACCATTCCGGCATGGATCCAGATTCACTTATCTCCATCTGCAAAAGATACAATAATACAAAGAGATCTTTTTTATTTGTAAATCGTTATCAGGCAAAGCACATTCCAACGAGATTTGAGGATTTTGAAAAATTAACAGATTCTCTTTATAAAGAAATAAATCCTACTTTTTTAAAGGATTCCAACATTCTTGTGATTGGATTTGCGGAAACTGCGACCGGCTTATCTGCTGCCATAATGGATAAATTATCTGCTGCATATAATAATGTCTGGTACGTACAAACTACAAGAAGAGAACTTCCATTGGAATCCCTTAACTTTCAGGAAGAACATTCGCATGCAACAGAACAGTACCTTTATTGGGATCATAGCATTCCAATTGATCATATCATTATGATCGATGATGAGATCACAACCGGGAAAACTGTCATGAATATGGTTTCTTGCTTAAAAAAATACTATCCTGATGCTTCTTATTGTTGTGCTTCTATTTTAAATTGGCAGACACAGGAAAATATCAATAAATTTAATTCTTATGGAATCCGGGCTGTATCACTGATCTCAGGTACTCTCAAAAGTGACATTCCGTCGATGGATGATATAACACATGAGGGATATCTTCCAATCGGGATCCCTGATGTAAAAGATAAAAGAAGAAAGAAAGCGGCGGAGAAACATCCTGTTTTCCTTACAGGATGCACGAAAAAAGACTTTTTACAATATAAATTAGAATTAATTTCCACATTTATGAAGTTCTTTTTTCATAATGAAGAGCTTACGAAAAAGAAAATACTGATCTTGGGGACAGAAGAATGTATGATCCAAGCGATCTGGTTATCTTCTTTGTTAGAAAATTCTGTTTCTCAGTCAACCACAAGAAGCCCGATTACAGTTTCTTCTACAGATGGGTATCTCATTCAGGAAGGATATTCCATGGTCAGTAATTATGGGGATTATGATGTACATATTTATAATATTCCTGAAAACGAATACGAATCCATTATCCTTATTAGCGATCAGGGCACAGATCAGTTTATAAAACAGATTGACTGGTTGCGAAACACAAAACATATCCCAGTTTTTCTGTTTTCAGAAACAAAACAATTTATGCAGTAAAGGAGAAAACAAATGCAATTTGAAAATTTAGTTAAAACAACATATTCACCAGACGATGTCATCCTGCTAATGCAGGACATTCGAGGAAAGGTCCCTGTACTTGATACAGAGGAAAGAGAGAAACTGATCCAGTCCGGCGTACATTATTCCGAAATGCTTCCTCTTGAGTACGTTCCAACGGAAAAATATATGGAAATCTATCAGAAAAGTCTGGACGAATTATCCTACGATACAGCCTGTGCGGTTGCGATACTTGCAGAAAAGATTTATAAAAAACATGGGAAAGATACGGTGATCGTGTCACTGGCAAGAGCAGGTACTCCAATCGGAATCCTGTTAAAACGCTATTTTAAACATAAGTATGGAATTATCATTCCTCACTACAGTATCTCCATCATCCGCGGGAAAGGGATCGATATCAAGGCAATGGACATGATCGTAAGTGAACACGGTTCTGAGCATATCCAGTTTTTGGATGGATGGGTAGGCAAAGGGGCGATAAACAATGTGCTGGAAGAAGCATGTGAGGATCTGAAAAAGAGAGATGAAAAATTCTGTAAACTAAGCTCTGAGCTTGCTGTATTGACGGATCCGGCCTGCGTTACAGAACTTTATGGGACAAGGCAGGATTTTCTTATCCCAAGTGCATGTCTCAATGCTACCGTTACAGGACTTGTAAGTCGAACAGTAAAATTAAAAACAATGACAGATGAAGAATTGCACGGTGCTGTATTCTACGGGGGGCAGCAGGATTTCTCTTATGATTTCATCGAGCAGGTAGAAAAGGATTTCCCGAACGTGCGCGCCGATCATTTTAGCCCTTCAGCAGCAGAACAGGACGAATCCTTTAAAGGGATTGACGAAGTAAAAAAGATTGCGGAAATATACCAGATCAGCGACCTGAACAAGATCAAGCCCGGAGTGGGAGAGACAACCCGTGTGTTATTACGCCGTGTGCCGTATAAGGTATTGGTGAATCCGGCAGCAGATAAGAAATACCTGCAACATATTTTGCAGTTGTGTGATGAGAAGAATATTCCGGTAGAAGAGTACCCTTTCGAGAAATACAATGTCTGTGGGATCATTAAAACAGTGGCGGACTGTTAAGAACAAAAAGCGGAACATTGTTCCGTTTTCAACAAATATAGCAAGGATTCTCCCATCTCTATAAGTGAGAGGAGCTGCAAACAGCAAAGTTAGCATCAGTGGTGATCGGAGAGAAATCGGTATCCCCCACCAACAAGAAATAACCCACAGTCAGCGTTATGCTGACATGTCAGACTCCGTGAAATTATCGACTGTGGGTTAAAACAAGAAGGAAAGATGATGATTTTCTTTCATAATTCTGTAACTGATGACACTGAAAGGGCGGTAGCTCAGTCTAGAAGTAGCACTCCTGTATGGCATCGTAAAAGCGTGGAAGGAACCATGCAGGTGTTGTCGGAGGTTCAAATCCTCCCCGCTACATCAAAAATTATTCAAGGAGGTATTAACAAAGTCATGGTGAAACTTAAAAAGAATAAAACTATAATTATTGGTAAAAGCGGAACTGGAAAATCGAATATGGCTTTAGATTTAGCATTAAAGAAGCGAGGCACGACTATTATATGTAATGGTAGTGTTACCAAAAGTTATTATGAAGAGAATTTTCCAAAGTTAAAAGAGTACGAAAACAAAGATAGCCACTACAATTTTGTTCCTAAAAGAAGCGGAAAATATTATATCTGCACAAATGATTGCAATTCAGGAGCTGAATTTTTAAATGCACTGATTCATGGATGTGATTATGGACATTTTGAAAATGATAAAAATGCAACCTTTGTCTATGACGACAATGCATGGATAAACGCTGGAAACAATATGCTTACGTTATGGCAGTTATCTCATACAGATTGCGGAATTATTATTACAGCGGATTCTATTTGCGATATTTTAAGAATAAACGAAAATGAATTAACTGAGAAAATGATTAAAGATATTTCCAAATATTGGGATATTGTAAAACTTGTCAACTTGAAGAAAGCAGGTGATGCAAGATGCCTAGACCAAAGAAAGACGGGCGATATTTGAATTTATATCTCGACAGAGCATTGTACGAGGAATTTCTAAGAGATGAAGAAAACACAGAAAGAGAGATCTCATTTATGGGGTCTCTTTTTTTTATTGTTCAAATTTTCTCATATTGGATACGAAATTATAAAAACAATAGGAGGAAACAAAAATGAAAGCATTATTAGTACGTTCCGACGGAATTGAGATGAATCACCGTTTCTTTGAAGATTCCAACGGAAGGGATGGAGTAGAACTTGCACGAGAAGAGATGCAAACAAGGTATGCTAATTATGGTACACCGGATGAGAACATTTCTTACTGTGCAGGAGATGAAGCTGTTTTCCAGGGAGATGATGTGGATGCATGCCTTTGGAATGTGATTCCAATTCCAGAAACTCAACTGGATGAAAATGTCAAAAACGCTATTCTGAGAGGATTTGATGAAGATCTTTGTTATCAGATTGAGGAAACATCAAATCCATTACAATATAGCACAGAAATCTGCGGTGAAATCCTCGCGTTAGAAAGACTTGGTTTTCAGGCAGAAGCAGATGAATATAAGGAATTATTCTTAAAAACCAGTGGACGATCTCTCGATGAATTCATTGCGTATGAACTAGCGGAAACAATGGATATTACAGAACAATTCCTGAAAGATACTGGTCTTTCCATTAGCGGATACCGTCATTTTACTCTGACAATCAGAGGAAATGCCTGGGCTGAAGACTCTAGTTGGAATTATTTTGGTGTTTCAAACCAACATCATCAAATTCCACAAAAACAAATTCAAAACTGGATGGACAAGAACTATCCAGGTACAATAAATATTTGCAAATTCTTTGCATTTGAAGACTGATTTGCAAAAAAAAGGAGAACATACACATGGCAAAAGCAACTGACATCAGATGGGAAACAGACGGATACAATGTAGAGCTTCCAACTGAAATGGAAATTCCAAGCCGCTTCATTGATGATGGTATCGATGAGGATGCTGTATCTGACTGGCTGTCAAATACAATCGGATACTTGCATTCTGGGTTTAACATTGTGGACGATTGGCGAACAGAACTTTTCATTGCGACTGAAACTGACAGCTTAGATTCAATAAATATCGTAATGATCGTAGGCATTAAGCCTGGGGTTGATTTTAAAGAAGCTGCAATCGCAGCAACGAAAGAGTATTGCAACACTGAAGAAGGAAAAATTAGCCTTAAAGAAAATTGTGGATGCTTTAACTGGGGTGATTTTAACCTGAGTGTACCAAACTCGATCTGCGAAAAATACGGAATTAAGAAAATACAGAGCTTCGCAAATGCGGTTGAGCTCGATTATAATCAACTACTGATTTAACAAAAACAAGGAGGAAGCACTATGAACATTTGGGATACACAACTTGGAACTGATTTCATTCGTACGATGTTAGATTTTCTTCAGAAGAAAGCTGAAGTCAAACAGTACACTGTCACCGTAAACAGGCTTTCAATGAAAAATTTACAAGAAACTATTAATGTTGAGCTTGCAAAAGGAGCTCGTTTCGTGGATAAGATTTCTGATCCATTCGGGGAAGAAATGGTTTTGATCTTTGAAAAATAATGTGTACAGAAAGAGGATTGTTGTATAGCAGCAATTCTCTTTTTTTTATTTTTTCCATATTTTTTCTGAAATTTAAATAATAGGAGGAAAACAATATGAGAATTAAATGTAGTAAAAGAGGGTTGACTTTTTCGTTTGCCGAAAATGACACTTTCCGAGCCGGTACAAAATACCGTTATATTCTGGACCGCCAAAAAGAAGAAGTTATCATTCTTCCAGATTCCAATGGAAAGTATCAGATGAGTCGAAAAGGAGCCTTTCACAAACCATTAGTGGATCTTCGAAATCAGGAGATTCGTGAAATGATTTCCTTGTCAAAGTACATGGAAATCGAAATTTCCGAGGACAAAATCATAGTTCATGTCATACGCAAGGAAGTGAATACTGAAGGCCTTAATGACCGTGAGATAGCTTCCCTGTTTGATCATGACACGGTATCCCTTGAAATACCAAAAGAAGATCTGCTGCACAATAACGAAGCATTAACCGAGATGTTAACTACTGCCGGCCTGTTTTCAAGCAAGCACCTTTCAGATTTAAGCTATGTTTTTGATGTAGCAAGTCTGTTTTCGGGAGCCGGCTTGTTAGACTATCCTTTCAGGAAAGATGATTCTTTCGATATTCGATTTGCATGCGATTTCGATAAATCCGCTTGTAAAACTTATACCCACAATATCGGAGATCATATCCTTTGTATGGATATGAGGGATTTGAAGTCAGAAGAAGTACCGGATGTAGACGTGATCATCGGCGGACCTTGCTGTCAGGGATATTCTAATGCAAACAGGCATGATATTGACAAGACAACAGCAAAAGCAAAACGTCTTCTGATCGATGATTATATCCGCATCGTGAAAGACAAACAGCCACTTGTTTTTCTGATTGAGAACGTTCCTCAGTTTATCACAAAAGAAAGTGGCATGTATCTGGAAAAAGTGATCACAGAACTTTCCGAATATCAGATCACCTATCAGGTGGTTAATGACTGGGAAGTAGGAGGTTACACAACCAGAAAACGAATGATCCTTATTGGCAGCAAAATAGGAAAGATCCAGATTCCGGATGTCGAACTTACAAGGAAAAGAACCGCAGGAGATGCATTGAAAAAGGTAACTCCTGATTGGATCCATTTTTCAGATGTAACAAAAGCTCGCCCGGATACGATTGAAAAGATGGCTCAGGTACGCCCAGGACATAATTTCAGAGATATCAAGGGGATGGAACATCTGGACAGACACAGCAATGTCTATCGCAGGCTATCTGAAAATGAACCAGCGGTGACGATTATGAATTGGAGGAAGGTGAATTTGATGCCACCTGTGGGCAATCGTATCCTATCGGTCGCAGAAGCGGCTGCACTGATGGGGCTCAATAAGGAATACCAGTTCTTTGGTTCCTTAAATGACAAGCAGCAGCAGGTTGGAAATGGGGTAACACAGGCGATTGCATCTTTTGTAAAAAGTATTATTAAAAATGCTTTATATTGCCATGTCAACCAGCGGATCCAGCTTACTGTCTAACGACTATACTGCCATTAGTTTCATCTGATTCTGATGGTGGCTCACAAGAAAGGAAAATATTATGAGAAAAATGAGAATTATGGTATGCAAATATGGCTATGCCGTCGTTGATGCCGAAACCGAAGATGAAGCTATTGAAAAAGCAAAAAATATGGAAGACAACGAATATGATTGGTCTGATTCAGATGATGCGCAAGTCGTTGATGATGATGTAGATTTTTGCTAACCATACTTTCAGTTACAAAACAACTTATTGTATTGCCGTATCCTCAACTCTGAGCGTCTATGTTCGATCCGAGGTTAATGCACCAGCAATCATAATCATACCACCAGTCAATTTCACCTGATTCTGATGGTGGTCGATAAGAAAGGGAAAATCATGGATAAGAAACTCTTTAAAAAATCAATGGAAATCGGAGCTCTTTTCGATTCTAAATATGGAAATGACGAGAGAACAGATTGGATTGCAAGCGAAGGATGTGCAGAATTTTGCAGATACATCATCGAAGAAGCAGCAGCAACGAGTCAACCGGTAAAAGATATTTTCTGGCAGTCAGGAGAACATTTCATTGAAATCATCAACACCAATCGTTCTGACATCAAATCACATGATTGGGATGAATACTGCAAAGGCTTTCTTGCCGGAGAAATTTTCGGTATGCCAACTAAAGAAAATATGAAGCTTGTAAATGAAGCCGAAAAGCTTTGGGAAGATACAAAGCATGGATATTATCAGGAGGCACTCGAAGAAGTAAAAAAAAATTCTAAACGATTCTCTTTTGAATGGGGATTTTCCGGAGTTAGAAGCTACTTGTGATGATGATGAGTATTTAGCAGGAATTATCGACTCTGAGCAATTTTGCCGGCCTTGGGTACACACCGACAACCAAAACAAGAAAGGACTACAAAAAATGAACGAAAACAATACAACAACTAAAAAAACCGAATTTGGAGAAGCAACAAAACATCCAAGTTATGCTACTATGCTTTTCAACCGTTCTACGGGCGGTAAAACAGCGCTGTTCGGTAGTAGTATTGAACATCACGATACGATCTCATTGGAGATTTATCATGCAGAACTCAACCGTGAATTCCACTCTGACAGGTATTACGGTGATAAACTGATGCTTCGTGCGGAAATGAGCTATTCTCAGTTTGCCGAAGCAATCACTTCTTTCGGAGTCAATTCAGGAGTCCCGATCACACTTCGGTTCACAGAAAAGGACGGGAAAATTCCGCCTTGTGAATTTACTCCAAAGAGAGAGCAGTTTCTGAAAGAATTTCAGGAAAAGCGAGAAAAAGCAACGGAAGATACTGAGAATCTGATCGATGAGGTAACAAAACTCTTCCAGAAAAAATCCCTTACAAAGGGAGACCGTATGGAAATACTTTCGAAGCTGCAAAAAATAAACGGTGAGATTGGCAGAAACATGGATTTCATTGCCAAAATGTTTAACCAGCAAATGGATACAACTGTCCGTGAAGCGAAAGGTGAAGTAGAAGCCTTTTGCCAGAACAAAGTGCAGCAACTGGCCAGCGGTGCATTAATCGAGCACCGTGATGAGCTGGAAGCTTTGGAAGGACCTGTTGTGATTGAAGACTTATAGGAGGAAGAAATCATGAAATACATTACAAAAAGTTGTTGTATGGAATATTACAATCTGCAGGATAACAGTGAAAATGAAAGCTATCTTGTAGGAAGAATCACAAATAATAACTACAGCAAGTGGTCTGATATGATTGAAACATTCGTAAGGATTTGTGTTTACTATGCTTATAGCTGGAGATTTTATCCGGACGGAAGAGTTGTCTTACAAGCAGACGCTAGAAACAGAAAACCTTCTGATTTAGAATGGAGAGGTTACGATGATTGCGGACACCTTGAGTATCGATCACTGGATTCTATGCTGATTGATTGGCTGGATGAGTTAAAATTAAATGAGGGGTCTTATGACTTTGCCGAAGAAATTGAGTTGATTGAAAACGAAATAAAGTCAAAGGAAAAAATCTTTGACTGAAAAATTTGGCGGTGCAAGCTCCATCTGAACTACGGCTCAGGTGGTGATAGCCGCCATTTTTTGTCATTCCCGATCATATGTTCGAAATTAAATTGAATGGATAACTGTTTTGTAGTATAATAGCTATAACACAGGAACACTAGGAAATATAAGGAGCTACAGTATGCCTCACTATTCGATTTTAGCGGTAGAACTGAATCATAGCAAGCATGGGATCGAACGTGTCATTCGAGATACGGTTGGTCTCTTTCGCGATGTCGTTAAATTCCTGGGACCGATCATACTGACTCATTGGGAAGATATCCGTACAAAGAATAAACAGGAACAGCTGAGTGCTGTGGAAGAACTGATCCATACAACAAAGAACCATCATGCCGTTTATCCCGAATTCGATGGGATGTTCTACAAATTTCCATCTTATTACCGAAGAAGTGCGATCAATTTCACTCTCGGGCAGGTAAGTTCTTATCTTACCAGAAAGAAGGAGTTTGAAGAGAAACGATACAATGCGATCTCAAATGGAAAGCATTTTCGTGAGAAAGCTCCGACCCTTCAGCTGGATACGGTTGCGTGGCCAAGCATGTATAAAAACCAGATGTACTTCCGGGAGGGAGATACTTCTCTCTGTCTGAAGGTACGCATTCGTAATACATGGGACTGGATAAGACTGAACATTTCTGGCCGTGACAGAAAGAGCATTGAGAAGACGCTTGCTGCCGGAGGGAAACTTTCCTCTCCGCAGCTTGTATTAAAAAATAAGAAGGTATATCTTCAGTTTCCTGTGGTACATCCCACTGTGGATTTTCCTGATACAGAATTACCGGAACAGAAAGTACTTGCCATAGACCTTGGGATCAACCATGGTGCGGTCTGTTCTATTGTAGATGCATGGGGCACTATCCATGGACGGTTTTTCGATCCGTTCAACCGTGAAAGAGACTCCATTTCACATCTCCTGAACAAGATCCGTAAAGTGAGTTATAACTCCGGTAAAGGCCAGTCGCTTGCTGCGATCTATACGAAACTGGATGGTGTAAAAGGCAATTATGTCCGCCAGCTTGCACACTGGATCGTTCAGAACGCCAGAGAACAAAAAGTTTATGGGATCGTCATGGAATACCTTGGCCCGATGAAAGGGCATGGACGAAAGAAAGACCGCATCCATCACTGGTGCAAGAAGCGGATCTTCGATTTCGTTAACGGACTCGCTCTGCGATATGGCATCCGTGTATTTCGTGTCAATCCTCGCAACACTTCCGCATTAGCATTCGACGGTTCCGGACCGGTATCAAGAAATGAGAAAAATTTCTCACTTTGTACATTCGCAAACGGAAAGCAATATCATTGCGATCTGAATGCATCCTATAATATCGGCGCGCGGTATTTCCTGCGTGCATACCAAAAAACCATGCTGGCAACAGCCTGGTCGGAGTGTATGGCAAAAGTCCCTGCACTATCGAAGAGAACTGACAGAACATTATGCGTTCTAAGAGAATTTTCTAAGCTGCTCACACCCGAGCTGCTTTCAAATGCCGCTTAGGATATTGTAATGTTCTGAAAAAGCACCATTTCAGGCAAGTACGGCCGGTGGGTGGGGCAGGATTCCTGTCATCCTGTTGGCAACTTCAGGCATCTGCTTCGTACCTTAGAGAAGTGGTGTAATGATTTTCCTCTTCGGAGGAGAAGCTCCATCTAATCTTCGGCTTAGGTGGAGAGGTTCACCGCGTGTTAGGTGACTATATGAAGAGCGATGTAGAACTTAATAGTAGTTTCTTTGATTTTGTTCCTGACAAAGGCACAACTTACCGAGACGTGCTTATGGATTACAAAAGATTGTTAGAAACAATCAACGGGGATAAGCTGCATTTCTGTTATGACCTCATCCTTTTACCTGATTGCAAAAATCATTCTCCTATACTTGCGTATGGAAGATTTCGTGATTTCCAGCAAGTATGTGATGGAGATAAATGGTTGAATGCAGAAGTACATACGACTGTAACTCAGGCATTAAAAGAAATCGAAGATCATTTTTCTGATGAAAAGAACAGACTTTGCCGGTTCACAAACGTGAACAGCACCGGCAATCACTTGCTGTACGGCACCTGTTTGTTGGATTTCGTATTCTGATCTAAACAGCAGCATTTCATTCTCATAAGAAAAGGACCATCATTTGATGATTCTTTTCTTTTTTTTCAGAAAATAAAAAATTAGCCGATTAGTTGTTTTGCACTTTGTAGCATGTAATTCTGTATATAACCATATACAATCCTTTTGCATTCATCATGCAAAATATCATGCCGACTATCTGGTATTATTTGAGACAATACCTTTGCACCAGCTTTCTTATAGCGCTCCTCTACAACCTCTAACTTATGACGTCGAAGATCCGCTACCGGATCATCCGAACCCGTCAGAAACATCACTTCTTTATTAAGCCGAAATTCTTTCTCATTCGCCTCAATCTTGATCATTCCATTCAGAAATTCATGAAAAAACTGAGGTGTCATTTCGTCATGGATGAATGGATTATTCTCATATGTGTACCGATCTTTTTTATTTTTTAAAAGCCACGCACAATGAGATTGCTTTTCTTCCTTTGTAAGATTTACCTGACTATTATATGAGTCGAAAGCAAGTCTTTTTACCAATTTTGAAGTTTCAGCTTTATTCCTGCACCCAAGATGAAGAATCAATTGGGCAAATCTCAAACTAATGACATCCGGATTACCTGTTCCTACAAGAATAAGCGCATCACCTGATTTTGGATATCGCAACTGATGTGCTCTTAATATAAACGATCCTAACGAGAATCCCATGATGTAATGAGGAATATTAGGATACCTGTTTCTTATATTCTGATAAAGATACTCCGTATCCTCTACATAATCGTTCCATGACTCTACGTAAATAGCTTCTTCTGCACAGTCTGGATAATTTGATTTTCCGTGTCCGGTCAAATCTTGTCCATATATAAGAAATCCCTGATCTGAGAAGAATTGAGCAAATTCTTTATATCGTTCGATATATTCCGTCATGCCATGGATGTTCCGTTTTGTAAAAAAAAGAAGTGCCGTTCAACGACACTCCTATTTTTTCTGAAAAATCAAACTATCTACGCACACATGTGCATGATTCCAACTGCAGTTCTTCTGTGTAAAAGAAATGCTTGTTGTTCTTTGTCCTGATTTCGATTACATTTACGTCTGCCATCACTCCAACAGACGGATCAGAAAACGAATATGTACCAAGAGTAACCTCTCTTGGAACAATTGAAAATACGCCTATTCCGCTGCAATTACAAAATGTAACTCGATTTCCAACCCAATTTTCCATTGGGAGATCCACTGTAAGCGGATGTTCGATTGTGACAACATCCCCATACATTCTGGACAGGGCAAATTCAGTCGGAACCTTCATCCTTCGTAAATTCACATCTGTCGTCACCAATAATTTTATCTTCATTTTTTCTTCCTCCTATAATTGAAAATATTTATCGCTGTCAATATGGAAGAAGTCATCATAAAAAATTAGCAGTTCTCGTTTTGCAGTAGGTGAACCCTTCGCAAGTTTTTACAACCAGCCGATTACGAAACGAATTATGATAAGAATATCTCAGCAGGAAACGGTCGTTTTTGCCGGGGATTTCGTGGTGTCCCTATCAAGATGAGGACAAAAGACGTCAATTATTAATCTGGCTGGAAAAGGCATTAGGCACTAGAAACGCCTGAAATATATCCTGTCCAAATATATAGGGTTTAGAAGTATATGTTTTTTTTCTTATTAATTACAAAATGAAGTGCCTAAGTGCCTAAAACGTGATAAACACTGGGAAAACAGGCATTTCTAAGTGCCTATTTAATGCCTATGAAGTGCCTGAAAATAACCTCTAAGTGCCTATTCCTTATCGGGTTTCTCGACATCATTGTCCCCGAGCGACTTCGCCGGTCTGGGTTGCATGTCGGTAATTACAATTCATTTCATCCATAATCCCAAAATTCTTCCATATTTCTTTCAGAAAACATAGAAAGGAGTATTTATGCGTAAAGAATTGATTCGTTATCTGGTCTGCGGTTTTGCAACCATGTTTGTCAGCCTCATCAGTTATTATTTCTTGACAAAAACACTGCTGCCACCAGAAAACCCACTAAAACTGCAGCTTGCAAATGCCATTTCATGGATCCTGGCTGTCTCATTTTCCTATTTCATCAGCAGATACTGGGTGTTTTCATCGAAAGCGAAGCTGCTGCCGGAATTCATCCGATTTGCATCCGCAAGACTGCTGACTCTGGGCTGTGATATGGCAATCATGTACGTTGGAGTCACCCTGCTTACATTTAATGACCGCTTTGTAAAACTTGTTGTGCAGGTTGTAGTTACCATATTGAATTATGTTTTCAGTAAGCTGTTAGTCTTTCGGAAAACATCAAAAAACCAAAAAGGAGAAAATACAAATGGAAAAAATTGCAGTATTGATCCCGTGTTATAACGAGGAACAGACAATCGAAAAAGTAATTGATGATTGGAAGAATGAGCTTCCGGAAGCGACGATCTATGTGTATGACAATAATTCAACAGACCGGACTTATGAGATAGCTACACAAAAAGGGGTAGTAGTAAGAAAAGAGCCAAGACAGGGAAAAGGAAATGTCATCCGATCCATGTTTCATCAGATTGATGCTGACTGTTATATCATGATCGATGGAGACGATACCTATCCGGCAGAATACGGCCGACAAATGTGTGAACAGGTATTGTCAGGTGAAGCAGATATGGCGGTAGGAGACAGGCTTTCCTCTACTTATTTCCAGGAAAACAAAAGACCTTTCCATAATTTTGGGAATTCACTGGTTAAGCAGTCGATCAATCACCTGTTTCATACAAACGTACAGGATATCATGACCGGATACCGGGCATTCAGTTATCGCTTCGTGAAAACATTTCCTGTTCTTTCAAAAGGATTTGAGATTGAAACAGAAATGACGATCCACGCAGTCGAAAGAAACATGATCGTAAAAAATGTTGTGATCGAATACCGTGATAGACCGGAAGGAAGCGAATCCAAATTGAATACTTACTCAGACGGTTTCCGTGTACTTAAAACGATTTTTAGACTTTATAAGAATAACAAACCAATGCGATTTTTCGGAATACTGGCATTTCTTTTAGCTTTGATCGCATCCGGATTCTTTATTCCGGTATTTGTAGAGTACCTGCATACGGGACTGGTCGTACATTTTCCTACATTGATCGTATCCGGTTTTACCGCAATCGGTTCTTTATTATCTTTCTTTACAGGACTTATCTTAAGTACGCTGACTGAAAAAGACAAACAGGCTTTTGAATTCCGATTACAGATGATCGAATCTGCTGCCAGCCAAAAGAAAGGAGAGTGCCGGATGTAAAACCATCCGGTCATCACATAGTTATGGAAAAACTCAAAAAATATATGACTAATACTTATTTGTGGATCCCTTTTACATTTCTTATATTTACAGTACTTCTTTATCTGACTTCAGTAAATGTAATGGATAATGATGGATTCTTTATTTTAACAAATGGACGATATATTTTAAAGAACGGAGTGCCAAAGACCAATCCGTTTATCTGTATTGACGGATTAAAGATCGTGATCCAGCAATGGAGCTGGTCTGTGATTTGCTATAAGCTATATAAACCCTTTGGACTTAATGCTATTTACGTTTTATGTAGTGTAATACTTTTTCTGACTTTTTTTGTTTATTTGAAGATCGCATCTGTAAATAATGTACTCACTGGAAAATTTTTACCGATAGCGGCAGCGGCATACCTTCCATTTTTCTTATATTCCAGCATCCGTCCTACAATGATCACTGTATGCCTATTAATGTTACAGTGTCTGGTGATGGAAAAGTACCGGGAAGATAATAACTGGGCTTATCTGTTATGGCTGATCGTAATCTCATTCCTTGAGATCAATCTGCATTCTGCTGTCTGGTTTTTGCACTTTGTATTCCTATTGCCTTATTTGGTTCCCCCAATCAGGAATCCTTTTCTTACATTTCGCAAGGAATCCATAAACAGAAAACCATTCTTTTTGATCGTGCCGATCATGGCAGCAGTAGGATTTCTAAATCCTTATGGATTGGAAGGTATTTTATATATCGTGCAGTCCTACGGAAAGGAATTAAAAGATGCAAATATTAATGAATTAAACGCACCTTCTTATTCCAACATTGGGATTTGCTTTATGGTTGTCATGCTGATCCTGTTCTTATGGATTACTGTTCATCGAAAAGATGAGATCAGCAGTAGCAAGTTCTATCTGTTATGCGGAACTTCCATCATGGGAATCATGCATGTGAGAAATCTTGTTTATTTTCTTTTCGGGGCATTGATCTTCCTAATCGAGATTGTTCGTATCCAGCCTGTCAAAACAGAGGTTAATATAAGATTGAACAAGCATTCCATGAAGCTATTATCTATCTGTTCCTTATTGCTTCTATGTTCCTGCATCTCAGGGATTGGAAGTAACCTAAGCAAAAGTTGTATCAATACGCCGACAAACAATGATATGACTCCCGTAAAAGCGGTTGAATACCTTGACAAATATGCCCCTAAAGATGCGAAGATCTATACCGGTTTTAACAATGGTGGATACTTTGAATGGAATGGATACAAATGTTTTGTAGATGCCCGCCCGGAACTTTATTTTAAGAGTATCAATAAAAAAGCGGATATCTTTAAGGACTATACCTACCTTCATTCCGGTACAGATGCTTCAAAATTAAAGAAGCTGCTTAATAAGTACGATTTTGATTATCTCTGCGTAACCAACGATACTGTAAACACGTATCTTGCTACATCAACGGATTACAACATGGTTCTGATGGAAGATGATTATACACTGTACGAGAAGAACCGGTAGAGGAGTTGGTAAAAGCGGAACATTGTTCCGCTTTGGATAACGCTGGCAGCAGTCAAGAAAGAATAACCAGCAGAAGTTTTACCTTGAGGAGGAGAAGAATGGAATTAAAAATAACGTATTTATTTTTTATAATTATTAGTGCACTAATTGGGTTCAAGATATTCGCAGCTGTTAAATATGCGAAATTAGAAAAGGCTGTTTTGGAAAAATTGCCTATCGAAAATTGGGAGCATGTTCCTTATTTTGATGAGTATGTGATCGTGAAAAGCCGTCAGGCACTAGAAAAGTATGTTGGAAAAAAGAGATGCTTACATCGAAGCGCATTCCGTTCACAAACGTAAATCTGACTTTTTGGGACGTCCAAACTGGAGACAATATTGAACAGGATACTGTTACACAAAAAAAGATTGAAGAATTAGATAAATCTGTTTTGCCGATAGAAGGTACTATTTTTGAAGCAACGAATGAATCGATTGAAAGATATGTAGAAAATTTTGATAGTGAATATTTTTCGAAAGCGTAGAAAACGCTTGTTCTGACCGTTCTGCTCACAACGAATATGAGCGATAACTGCTTGACTTTCGAAAGCAAAAACGATAGAGTAAAAACAGAACCAAAATCAGGAGGTAATTACAATGAACAAAACAGAATTTATCAATGTAGCATCCGAAAATGCAGGAATGAAAAAGAAAGATATGGCAAAAGCACTTGATGCGATCATGGAAACTCTTACAGATGTTATGAAAGATGGCAATAAGGTGACATTTGTTGGATTTGGAACATTCGAAGTAAAAGAACGTGCAGCAAGAGAGGGAAGAAATCCTCAGACTGGCGAAACTATGACAATTGCCGCATGCAAGCTCCCGTCATTTAAGGCTGGAAAAGCACTGAAAGACGCTGTTAATAGTTGATTTTTTTCAGTCGTTGATAGTTTTGAAATAGCATACCTTTCCAAAGGCAAAGTGTGATTCACCGCACTTTGCTTTTTTACGTGCAAAAATCTTAAAACCAGACCATATTGTTATAATATCAATACACAAACAACAAATGATTAGAATATCAAACGCAATGCAAAGGAAGGTAGGAAAATATCATGACATCTGAAATCTTAACAACCATGAATTTTATTGTATGTATTACAAATATTGCCATTCTTATTTACTGGACAATTAAACCCACAAGAGTTCAGAAAAGCGATAAGCACGCAAAAATACAAAGACTTGGTGCATATACCATTACATGTCCATTAACAACACCTATGAAGCATGGGACTACCGAGATGACGCATCATTACACTTTCTTTAAGAATGTTGAAACAGATAGTGTATATGCTATCGATAGTTACGATATCCAAAAACAAACGGAGGATGGCGAAAAATATTTTGGACAAGTATTGTATTACGGTATCAGTAGACACCATGAATTACTCATACAAGTGTATGACAAACGTATGAATCTGATACATTAGTTGGTGAGCTGCTCTACAACTATTACGGCAAAAAAAAGACTCTTGGCAAACTCCCGCAAAATCCCATATTCTAAGAACAAAAATTTGGTTTGTGTATTCACTAACTGTAAGAAAGGAGGTTAAGGGAAATGCCTTATTTGGATATTGAGTATATATTTGCACTTTTTTGGTTCGCGCTTACGATAATTTTTCTCGTGCTAGAACTCATGACCGTAGGATTAACCAGCATTTGGGTGTCTCTCGGAGCACTTGCCGCTACGTTTTTTGCACTATCAGGCGCTGGATTCGTATGGCAAACCATAATATTCGTAACTGTGACAATTATTCTTTTACTTTTTACAAAACCATTTGTTAAAAAATATGTAACTCATTATAACGTGAGAACAAATTGTGAAGAATTAATCGGAAAGACAGTGAAGATAACAGAAACTGTAAATAATCTCACTTCCACCGGAGCTGCATTTGTTAATGGTTTGGAATGGACCGCTCGCAGCGTAAACGATGATCTCATTCTCACAAAGGGAACATATGCTGTTGTTGATTCTATTTCCGGTGTGAAACTCATCTTATCAAAGAAAGAAAGTGATTCTGTTGCAGCTACGCAACCAAGACCAAAGGCCACTTACAAAAAGGAGGACTTAAAATGATTCTTATATTAAAAATTCTAATCGGAGTTATTGTACTTTGGCTTATCATTTATGCTATTGCTGATTCCATCTCCAACGTGAAACTCATGAAACTCATCTTATCAAAGAAGGAAAGTGATTCTGTTGCGGCTACGCAACCAAAATCAAAAGACACTCACAAAAAGGAGGACTTAAAATGATTCTTATATTAACAATTCTAGTCGTAGTTATTACACTTTGGCTTATCATTTCCAATGTTCGCATTGTTCCGCAGGCAAATGCCTATGTTGTGGAACGTCTGGGCGGATACAAAGAAACATGGGGCGTTGGTCTTCATTTTAAAACTCCAATGCTCGATCGCATTGCAAGAAAGGTGTCTTTGAAGGAAAAAGTTGTGGATTTTGCGCCACAGGCTGTTATCACTAAGGACAACGTTACTATGCAGATTGATACAATTGTATTTTTCCAGATCACTGACCCAAAGAAATATGCTTATGGAGTGGAAGCACCACTTTCAGCAATTGAAAATCTTACAGCAACAACACTTCGTAATATCATAGGTGATCTTGAACTGGATGAAACCCTCACTTCTCGTGAAACGATCAACTCAAAAATGAGAAGTATCCTTGATATTGCAACTGATGAATGGGGCATTAAAGTAAATCGTGTTGAGCTGAAAAATATCATGCCGCCAAAAGCAATCCAGGATGCAATGGAAAAACAGATGAAAGCAGAGCGTGAGAGACGAGAAGCTATCCTTAGAGCAGAGGGAGAGAAGAAGTCAACAATTCTTGTAGCTGAAGGAGAAAAGGAGTCTGTTATTCTCGAAGCAGAAGCTAACAAGCAGGCAGCAATCCTTAATGCAGAAGCTGAAAAACAGAAACGTATTAAAGAAGCAGAAGGACAGGCCGAAGCAATCCGCACTGTACAGAAAGCAACAGCTGAGGGTATCAAAATGATCAAAGAGGCTGGTGCTGACGAAACAGTTCTTACGATGAAGAGCCTGGAGGCATTCGCTAAAGCAGCTGATGGACAGGCAACAAAAATCATTATTCCTTCCGATATTCAGGGTATTGCAGGTTTGACGAAAACAGTCTCTGAAATCGCAAGACCTGATGGAACTAATAAAACTACTACAAAATAGTAACATTAAGGGGAAAGAAAAATCTTTCCTCTTATTTTTTTTCATAAAATTTTTCATATTTTTATTATAAATTTTAAAAATAGGAGGAAAACCAAATGAAGAAACTACAAAACTTTCTTAATGAAAACAATATTACTTTCGAGCTGCGTGTATGGGGTGATGATTACTTTGACGAATCATTTCATGTAAAGGGATTTCTTGTATCTTTTGACGGATATTTGGATGCAAATGCTTATAACAAATTACAGAAATTCCGTATTTATATGACGCACAGAAAATCTCTAGATTGCTTTCAGATTCAGTCCGGCACAATAAAATCCTTTCGCGTGCTGACATCTGCAGATTCTAATGCATTAGCCGAGCATGATACAAAGAGAAAAGATGCGATTGAGGCTTTTTGGAAAAATCGACATCTGGAAAATCTAGTCGTTAAGCCATTGCATTACACTGATTACACAGAAATCTGCGAAATGGATAAGCTTTCCGGTTTTTCCGTAGAAGAATGGATTGATGAGATGGATCAGAATAATACTTATAGCTGGGGATTATATCTCTTAGATCAACTAATTGGCTACTGTACCATTGGCGGTGCAGATGATGTATATTATGCGATCAAAGAGCATCCGAAGTATACACCTGAAGCACATTTTCTGAGTGATGTATTCATTCGTCCAGAGTATCGACATCATGAGTACGGGATTTATATGATACATCAAGCGATAGCTCAACGAATTGCAAAGGAAGGGGAGTATCCTGTATTTCTGGAATCGATGTGCGGAAAACTTCTTTCTTATTACGAGAAAGCTGGATTTGAGATCATACCTAACAGCGAATTGTGTATGGTATGGCTGCCATAAGCTATCAATTTCGGATTTTTTCCATATTAATAGTAATCTTAAGAAACCATCGAAAGGAGAAACAATGAACAAAAATTACGAACAAATTCGTTCTGAGGTGTCAAAAAAATATAAGGGCAAGATTAATGCTCTTGAAAGCGAAGTAAAAACACTGAGAGAAGAAAATGAACAACTTAAAAGCAAGCTTGAAGAAACTGAGGCAAAATTAAGAGAAAAGGATGAGTGGATCGAACGACTGTTGGAATATACAGAATTGGATCCGGAAACATTAAAAGAACATATTACAAAATCTAACAGGCTTTCCGACTGCGTAGATGGAATATCAACCGTAATGAATCGTTTTAAAACCGGACCATACAGCACATTTTTCAGCGATTTGTTTTAACGTACTATAAGGAGAAAAAAATGAAGAAAATTGAAACATATGAATTTGATAAAAGAGATTTAGAACTCTTAAAGATGCCACTACCAATAAATCCTTGTATAACAAAGTGTCATGGTGGAATGATAGGTTGTTGTGGATGTTCAGAAGTTTTTGAATACGAAAAAAAGATAAAAGAATATAAAGATAGAAATATTTATAGTGTTGCACAAGAAATACAGAAAGCTAGAGATAATGTTGAAAAAGTAAGAGAATTGAAAAAAGAAATCTCTGTTCTTGAAAAAGAAACAGAAGAAATTCTGAAAGGATATGTAGATATTTTAAAATTGTAGTTGCTTTGACAAAAGCGGAACATTGTCCCGTTTTTTCTAATTCCTTGTTTTTTCATGATTGGAATTGATTATTTTTATTTTAAAGAAAGAGTCCTTTATGGGCTCTTTTTTACTCTGCTTTTTCATAATTCTTCCATATTTTTTTTGAGCGGATAAATATTTAGAAAGGATTCAGTCTTATGTATACTGAATAATTAGGTAAAACAATGAAAAAAAATGAAAAGAAAACAGAAGAAAAGCTGTTGGTTTCCATAAAGGAAGCTTGCGAAATGACAGGTGTCTCTGAAAGAACGATGAGAGATTTATCTTATAATCTTAATATTCAAGTTCGAATCGGTAAACGAATATTGATTCATAAGGAAAAACTAAAAAAATGGATTAATGAACAAGTATCTTAAAACTAAGCTGAGATAAAACGAGTGTGTCCGCACAAAATTCATCCGCCCCAATGCGGAACAAGGCTTTTTCATCGCTTAAGACCTTTATTTTTACAGCTATTCATATAAGAAGCTTTGTCCGTATACTTGAAAACTGTGTAAAAGTTTGTTAATATAATGTGCGAACTTGCATTCTATTTATCACACGCTTTTTGCATTCAAAAAGTAGGTGAAAAAAATGGGTAAAGATCTTAATGGAAAAGAACTTGGGAAAGGTATAGTACAAAGAAAAAACGGATTATATCAGGCAAGGGTGTTTTCGCCTGGTAATAGTAATGGTGTATGCTTTTATAGTCGTGATCTTAAAGAAGTAAAGGAAAAGAAAGAGGAATTCGATAGACTTCAAAAAGAAAAAGTTAAAATTAACAAAATGAAATTAACATTTGGTAAGTGGTTTGACCAATGGATGAGCATTTATAAAGTTGGACACATAAAGGAGACGACAGTAAGAAATTACTGGTCCGCTTATAATCGTTGTAGGCGTTTTCTTGAGAATAAAAAGCTTGGTGAGCTAGATTTAGATCATTTTCAAAAAATGGTCAATACTCTGTACAAGGAAGGGTATAACATTACAACAATCAAACCAACAATTTCTGTAATAGAACAGTGTTTGGATAGAGCTGTATATAACAGATTTATTCCTTACAATCCATGCGTTGGTATCATCATGGATGAAAAGAAGGATTTTACTCCTGTAAAAGAGCAAACAGAAGATAACAAATGCCTAACAAATGAAGAATTAATAAAATTCTTCACTGCTGCCAATGGGACCAGATATATGGAACTTTTTTTCATTCTTCTACATACTGGTATGCGTTCCGGTGAGCTCTGTGCTTTGGAATGGGATGATATTGATTTTGAAAATGGTTTCATCCATGTATACAAAACAATCAATCGCGTAACCAGATATTATGATGAAGATGGGAATAAGCTTGATAAACCAATACAGGTCATTCGGATCACATCACCAAAACGTGAAGCAAGTAATCGATACATTCCGATGTATCCTCAAGCTGCCAATGCATTTTTATCATGGAAGAAAAAACAAGATGCGGATAAAAGAAATAATAAAGCATGGGGGAAAGATAATTTCCTGCTGAATAATTATCCAAATTTAGTTTTTACCACAACACCAGGGAATCCACTTACACCAACTGCTTTATATGTAGAGTGTAAACGAATAACTGAATTTGCCGATGCACATTCTTTAGAAGACAGTAAAAAAAATGATACTTCTTACACAAAATTGAATGTACATCCACATTTGTTCAGGCATACATTTACCACTCGTTGCTATGAAGCTGGAATAGATCCATTAACACTTTCGATGATTGTTGGACATTCCAAACAGAAAATGACAAAGCACTATACTCATCCCGGCACACAATTTATTAATTCAGAATTTAATAAGTATACAAACTTATGTATAAATATGCAGTTTGATTCTAACATCAGTTTATAAATAAAAAATATACTGTGTAAAAGACTGTGTACACGAACACTTTTGGGCGAGAAAAGCCCAGAAACTAGGAGAAAATCAATGAAAGACATTGACACTAAAGCATTAACGCCCATGATGAAAATTTATTGCGAGACGAAAGAGCAGTACAAGGATTGTATCTTATTCTACCGCCTCGGCGATTTTTACGAAATGTTCTTTGACGATGCCTTAACTGCATCCCGAGAGCTTGAGATTACACTGACCGGGAAAAGCTGTGGTCTGGATGAACGTGCCCCGATGTGCGGAATCCCATACCATGCCGTGGAAGGATATTTGAACCGTCTTGTTGCGAAAGGATACAAAGTCGCAATCTGTGAACAGGTAGAAGACCCAAAGACTGCAAAAGGGATCGTAAAGCGTGAGGTTGTAAGAATTGTTACACCCGGAACGAATCTGGATACGCAGGCATTAGATGAAACGAAGAATAATTACATCATGTGTATCGTCTATATTGCAGACCGCTACGGCGTTGCGATCGCAGATATTTCTACCGGAGATTATTTTGTCACAGAGCTTCCGGACAGCAGTCGTCTGATGGATGAGATTTATAAATTCAGTCCGTCTGAGATCATTTGCAACGAGGCGTTCTATATGAGCGGTATGGATCTGGATGCGATGAGAGACAAGCTTGGGATCACGATTTATTCTCTTGATTCCTGGTATTTTGATGATGCTGTCTGCAAAGATAAGCTGCTTGAGCATTTCAAAGTAAAGAATTTTGCAGGGCTTGGACTTGCTGATTATGACTGTGGAATCATCAGTGCCGGAGCGCTTCTGATCTATTTATTTGAGACACAGAAGAATTCACTTTCCAACCTGACACATATCACACCGTATGTCACAGGAAAATATATGCTGATCGACAGTTCTACACGTAGAAATCTGGAGCTGTGCGAAACTTTGCGTGAGAAACAGAAGCGTGGTTCCCTTCTCTGGGTTCTTGACAAAACACGTACTGCGATGGGCGCACGTACGCTTCGTAAAAATGTAGAACAGCCTTTGATCGATAAATCTGAGATCAACCGCAGACTGGATGCAGTGGAAGAACTGAAAAATCAGGCCATTGCCCGCGAAGAGATCAGAGAATATTTATCTCCGGTCTACGATCTGGAACGTCTGATCACGAAGATCACTTATGGTTCTGCGAATCCGCGGGATCTGACCGCATTCAAAGGTTCTCTGGAGATGCTGCCACCGATCCGCTATATTTTACAGGATCTGCAGGCACCGCTTTTAAAAGAGATTTATGAAGATCTGGATGCATTAGAAGATCTCTGCGAGCTCGTCACGAAAGCCATTCGAGAAGATCCGCCGCTTGCCATGAAAGAGGGAAATATTATCCGCGACGGTTATAACGAAGAAGTAGATAAACTTCGTCGTGCGAAATCAGACGGAAAAGACTGGCTTGCAAAACTTGAGAATGATGAACGAGAAAAAACAGGTATTAAAAACCTGAAAATAAAATACAACAAAGTATTCGGCTATTATCTGGAAGTAACGAATTCTTACAAGGATCTTGTACCGGATTATTATACAAGAAAACAGACCCTTGCGAATGCTGAACGTTATATCACACCGGAGCTGAAAGAGCTTGAAGACATGATCCTTGGTGCAGAAGATAAGCTGTATGCACTGGAATATGAACTTTACAGCGAAGTCCGTGAAACGATTGCCGGACAGGTGGAGAGAATCCAGCAGACTGCCAAAGCAGTTGCCGCACTGGATGCTTTCAGTTCTCTTGCACTTGTTGCAGAGCACAATAACTATGTCCGCCCGAAGATCAATGAAAAAGGAATCCTTGACATCAAAGAAGGCCGTCATCCGGTCGTTGAGCGAATGATTCCAAATGATATGTTTATTGCTAATGATACTTATCTGGATGATAAGAAACATAGAATTTCAATTATCACAGGTCCGAACATGGCAGGTAAATCAACTTACATGCGTCAGACTGCATTGATTGCACTGATGGCTCAGATCGGATCATTTGTCCCGGCAGAGAGCGCGAACATCTGTCTTTCCGACCGTATTTTCACCAGAGTCGGAGCATCCGATGACCTCGCTTCCGGACAAAGTACATTTATGGTTGAGATGACCGAAGTTGCCAATATTTTAAGAAATGCAACTTCAAAAAGTCTTCTCATTCTTGATGAAATCGGACGCGGAACAAGTACATTTGACGGTCTGTCAATTGCCTGGGCTGTTGTAGAATACATCAGCGACAGTAAACTGTTGGGAGCAAAAACTTTATTCGCCACACATTATCATGAACTGACAGAACTCGAAGGAAAGATTGATAATGTCAACAACTATTGTATTGCTGTAAAAGAAAAGGGCGATGACATCGTATTCTTACGAAAGATCGTAAAAGGCGGTGCTGACAAGAGTTATGGTATCCAGGTTGCAAAACTTGCCGGCGTTCCAGATCTTGTCATTTCCCGTGCGAAGGAAATCGTAGAGGAACTCAGCGATGAGGATATCACAAACCGCGTCAGTGAGATCGCGGCCAAGGAACATACTGCAAAGAAAAAAAGTAAGGCAAAGAAATATGACGAAGTCGATATGGCACAGATGTCTCTGTTTGACACTGTAAAAGACGATGATGTACTCGATGAATTGAAAAATATCGATGTCGGAAATCTTACACCTATCGATGCTTTAAATACAATCTACCGGTTACAGAATAAGCTGAAGAACCGTTGGTAAAAGGAAAGGCGGAAATATGCCACACATTCATGTATTAGACCAGATCACAATTGATAAAATTGCCGCAGGTGAAGTAATTGAGCGTCCAGCGTCAATTGTAAAAGAGCTTGTTGAAAATGCGATTGATGCAGGATCAACTTCTGTAAAAATAGAGATCAAGGACGGGGGGATTTCCTTCATCCGTATTACAGATAATGGCTGTGGCATTCCGCAGGATGAAGTGCAGCGTGCTTTTCTGCGGCATTCTACAAGCAAGATTGAGACAGTGGAAGACCTGTCTCACATTGCGTCTTTGGGATTCCGTGGAGAGGCGCTTTCAAGTATTGCGGCTGTTACCCGGACGGAACTGATCACAAAGACAGCAGATGCAGAATTTGGTACCCGTTATGTCATTGAAGGTGGAAAAGAAGTATCCTTGGAAGATACCGGTGCGCCGAACGGAACAACCTTTCTTGTCCATCAGTTATTTTACAATGTTCCTGCCAGAAGAAAATTTTTGAAAACACCAATGACAGAAGCCGGACATGTGCAGGATCTCTTAATGCATCTTGCCCTGTCTCATCCGGAAGTTGCCTTTCAGTTTTTGAACAATGGACAGGAAAAACTGCGTACTTCCGGAAACGGAAAACTGAAAGATGTGATCTACAATGTCTATGGCCGTGATGTGGCGGCTAACCTGATTGAGATCGATTATGAGAAAAATGGAATCCATATCACAGGTTTTCTCGGCAAACCGATCATCACACGAGGAAATCGTAACTTTGAAAACTTCTTCGTAAACGGTCGTTATGTCAAAAGTGCAATGATCTCCAAATCCGTGGAAGATGCTTATCGTGATTTTGTAATGCAGCACAAGTTTCCGTTTGCAGTTCTGCATTTTCATCTGAGTGGAGAAAATGTAGATATCAATGTGCATCCAACAAAGATGGAGCTTCGCTTCTCACGGCAGCAGGAGGTTTACAATACCGTCTTTGAGGCTGTACACAGAACCCTGCTGGAACCGGAACTGATCCAGAAAGCTGAAGTTCCTGATCCGGTAGAGAAAACAGATGGACAAGCTGAAAGACCAGAGCGAGTGAAAAAGACATTCACATCCGCCTCGACCAAAGATAAAGAGAATACCGGCAGTCCGTTCCTTCTTCGTCCACATAAGGAAAATGAAAAAGTAACCGCTGCGGAATTGATCAAAGAATCCAGGGAAACGGTTAAGGATGATGTTCAAGATGAGGATTATTTTATCCGTAAGATGAAGGAGCGCGTACTTTCTTACCATAATCGTTCTTCTTCCGCTGAAGTTGCAGACCGAAAAGAGATTTTCCGCGTAGACCAGCAGAAAGATAAAATCGCCGAGCATGTCAAATACGCCGTTGAAGCAGCAGATAAGACAGTTGCACCGGAAACTGCGGCAGCAGTTCAAAAATCCGAACCAGCTGCTGAAACACAAACCGCTGCCACAAGTACCAACGCAGCATCTGATTGTGAAATAACCGACGCAAAATCAGATCCAGGAACCGGTACGCAGATGGATCTTTTTGAGGAAAATTTCTTAAAAAGAGATGTCCGTGCAGAATATAAACTGATCGGTCAGGTCTTTGACACCTACTGGCTCGTAGAATTCAAAGATAACCTCTACATTATTGACCAGCATGCAGCTCATGAACGTGTCTTATACGAACGTACCTTGCGTGAAATGAAAAGCAGAGAATTCACTTCACAATACCTAAGTCCACCGATCATTTTAAGCTTATCCATGCAGGAAGCACAGCTTCTGAATGAAAATATGGACCGCTTTTCACGCATCGGGTTTGAGATTGAGCCATTTGGTGGGGAAGAATATGCAGTCCGTGCAGTACCTGACAATCTGTTCAGTATTGCCAAGAAAGAACTTCTGATGGAGATGATCGATGATCTGACTGAGGGACTTTCTACTTCTATGACACCGGAGCTGATCGATGAGAAGGTTGCATCCTTGTCCTGCAAGGCTGCTGTAAAAGGAAATAACCGTCTTTCTGCACAGGAAGTAGACAAACTGATTGGCGAACTCCTGACACTGGACAATCCATATCACTGTCCGCATGGACGACCAACGATCATTGCCATGACAAAACGTGATCTGGAAAAGAAATTTAAACGAATTGTATAAATGGAATCGAGGAAATATAGATGGAACAGACAAACAAACGCCCACTTGTCATTCTGACCGGACCAACTGCTGTCGGGAAGACTGCTGCCTCCATCGGACTTGCCAAAGCGATCGGCGGAGAGATCATTTCTGCTGACTCTATGCAGGTCTACAAGGAGATGGACATCGGCTCTGCCAAGATTCGTCCGGAAGAGATGGACGGTGTGCCGCATCATCTGGTAGATGTTCTTGATCCGTCTGAGGATTTTAACGTTGTTCTCTTTCAGCAGATGGCAAAAGAAGCAATGGAAGGAATCTATCAGCGAGGACATATCCCGATCGTTGTCGGCGGAACAGGATTCTATATTCAGGCATTACTTTACGACATTGATTTCACAGAAAATAATGCCGATACTGCTTATCGGGAAGAATTAGAAGCACTTGCCAAAACCCAGGGTGCAGAATATCTTCATAAAATGCTTGAAAAAGTAGACCCGGAATCTGCGGAACAGATTCATTTTCATAATATAAAACGTGTGATCCGCGCGCTGGAATATTATCAGCAGACCGGACAGAAGATATCCGAGCACAATGAGGCGGAACGAGAGAAAGAATCTGCTTATAACTCCGCATATTTTGTGCTGACAGATGATCGTAAGATTCTCTATGACCGGATTGATAAACGTGTTGATCTGATGATGGAAGAAGGACTTCTTGAAGAAGTCAATGCATTAAGATTGCGCGGACTTAAAAGAGAAAGTGTTGCGATGCAGGGACTTGGATACAAAGAACTGTTTGGTTATTTTGAAGGAGAGTATCCTCTGGAAGAAGCCGTACGCATTATTAAGAGAGACACAAGACATTTTGCCAAGCGGCAGCTGACCTGGTTTAGAAGAGAACGAGATGTCATCTGGCTTGATAAAAGTGAGATTGGAAGAGAAGATAAACAACTGATTCAACAGATGCTCACTGTTTTAAAGGAAAAAGAAATCATTCATTAGGACATCAGGCTGCATTTAGATAAAATGCAGCTTTGCCATGTAAATCAAACGATAAAAAACTTAAAAAGAAAGAAGAAGAAAAATGAATACACCAACTACAAAAACAATTTACGAACAGCTTGGAATCAGCAAAGAAGTCTGGGCGTTCGGACAGAAGACAGAGGAGAAATTAAAAGAGCGATTTGAGGAATTTGACAGAAACGCTGAATACAATCAGTTAAAAGTAATTCATGCCATGCAGGAAAACCGCGTAAGTGAAGGATGCTTTAACTATGTAAGCGGATATGGATACAATGATCAGGGAAGAGATACTTTAGAGGATGTCTATGCCTCTGTTTTCCATACAGAAGCCGCTTTGGTGCGTCCGCAGATCACTTGCGGAACACATGCACTTGCCCTCGCGCTTGCAGCGAATCTTCGTCCCGGAGACACACTGTTATCTCCGGTTGGAAAACCGTATGATACACTTGAAGAAGTAATCGGAATCCGTCCATCTAACGGCTCTCTTGCAGAATATGGAATCTCCTATAAACAGGTAGAACTTCTGGAAGATGGATATTTTGATTATCCTGCGATTGAAAAAGCTCTGGAAGATAAAACAATCAAACTGGCAACGATCCAGCGTTCCAAAGGATACCAGACACGCCCAAGCTACTCTGTAGAAAAAATCGGCGAACTGATTGCATTTATCAAAGAGCGTCGCCCGGATGTCATCTGTATGGTAGATAACTGTTACGGTGAATTCGTTGAGCGTATCGAGCCAAGTGATGTCGGTGCAGACATGATCGTCGGTTCTCTGATCAAAAATCCGGGTGGCGGACTTGCCCCAATCGGCGGATATGTTGCCGGAAGAGCTGATCTGATCGAAAACTGTGCTTATCGTCTGACTTCTCCGGGACTCGGTAAAGAAGTCGGTGCTACACTTGGTGTTACACAGTCCTTCTATCAGGGATTCTTCCTTGCACCAACTGTTGTATGCGGTGCTTTAAAGGGTGCTACTTTTGCAGCAAATATCTACGAAGCTTTAGGATATCCGGTAATTCCGAACGGTTCTGAATCCCGTCATGATATCATCCAGGCGGTTACACTTGGATCTGCAGAAGGTGTTATTGCATTCTGTAAGGGAATTCAGGCAGCTGCTCCGGTAGACAGTTATGTAAGCCCGGAACCATGGGCAATGCCTGGATATGACAGCGATGTGATCATGGCAGCTGGTGCTTTCGTTCAGGGTTCCTCGATTGAACTGAGTGCAGATGGACCGGTAAAACCACCGTATGCTGTTTATTTCCAGGGTGGACTTACATGGTATCACGCGAAGCTTGGTATTCTCAAATCACTGCAGAGCGTTATTGATGCAGGCGTTCTTTCTATCGAGCGTGTGAGAGAACTTCTGTAAAACAATTTTTCGAGAGAATTCTATCGAAAATTCAGTTGAGTTGAATCAATTGTTATGTTAAAATTCAGACAGATGTAATCTGCTAAGAAAGTAAGAGGATATGAATTTTAATGAACACAATTGCAATTATAGGTGGCGGTGCATCAGGAATGATGGCCGCCATTTTCGCTGCCAGAAAAGGAGCGAAAGTTCTCCTTCTGGAGCAAAATGATAGATTGGGAAAGAAAATATTAGTGACAGGAAATGGCCGGTGTAATTATACAAACACTTACCAGGACGCTTCCTGTTATCGTTCGGAGCAGCCCTACTTTATCACACGGGTACTGGATCAGTTTCCGGTGGAAAAAGTCATTGCTTTTTTCCGAGAACTTGGAATATATCCAAAAGACAGAAATGGATATCTGTATCCATTCTCCGATCAGGCAAGCGCAGTCCGTGATGTATTAGAACAGGAAGTATACCGTCTTGGAGTTGATGTACGTACAGGAATCTCCTGTACTGGAATACAGAAAACAAATGAACGATTTTCCTTGCAGACATCACACGGTTCTTTAACCGTAGATCAAGTGATTCTCTGCAATGGATCAAAAGCCGCACCTTCCACCGGTTCTGACGGTTCCGGATACGCTTTAGCAAGACAGCTTGGACATCAGGTAATTCCTGTACTTCCCGCTCTTTGTGCTTTACATTGTACCGGAAAGCATTTCCGCACAATTGCCGGGGTGCGTGCACAGGGAAAAGTTTCGTTGTTTGTTGAAGGTGAATTAACTGCTGCCGATACCGGTGAACTCCAATTGACCGCCTACGGAATCTCCGGAATTCCGGTATTCCAGATCAGCCGTTATGCATCGAAAGCATTATATGAACAGAAGGAAGTCATTGCTATGTTGGATTTTTTACCGGAATATTCGGTTGATGAAGTGAAAATTCTTCTGAAAGAACGTGCCAACCGCCAGCCGGAAAAGACAGCAGAACAGTTCTTTACCGGCCTGTTTCATGAAAAATTGGCCGCTGTATGGCTGAAATTTACCAAGATCAAGAAAGAGAAGCTATGCGGCGACTTCACAGATGCAGATATTCAGAAGCTGGCATGGATGATCAAGGAATTCAAATCACCTGTAATTAAGACAAATTCTTATGAACAGGCACAGATCTGCTGTGGCGGCGTTGATACGACACAGATTAATCCAGAAACAATGGAATCCAGACTTGTTCCCGGGCTTTATTTTGTCGGAGAACTGGTCGATGTAGATGCAATCTGCGGTGGGTATAATCTCACCTGGGCGTGGGCAAGCGGTTATGTTGCCGGACAGTCTGCCGCATCTGCATAATTGCCTGCTGCTAACTTGTAACCAATATCCGGATGATATATTTTAATATTAGATTTCCTGAAAGAAAGGATAGATAAATGATACGAATTAATCAGCTGAAACTGCAGATTCCACACACGGAAGAAGCTCTTGAAAAGAAGATACAAAAGACACTTCATCTAAAGAAAGGGGACTCTTTTACTTATCGGATTCACCGTCAGTCATTAGACGCACGCAGAAAACCGGAGTTGTTCTATGTGTATACGGTTGATGTCACTGTTTCCAATGAGAATGCTGTTTTAAAGCATTGTAAAGGAAACATCCAGAAAGTAGAAGAGAAGCATTACCAGATTCCATCTCACGGAACAGAGACTCTGAATGCCCGTCCGGTTGTCATCGGCAGCGGTCCTGCCGGACTATTCTGCGCTTATCTGCTCGCACTGGAAGGATACCGTCCTTTGGTTCTTGAACGTGGTGCCTGTGTAGAAGAACGTAAGAAGGATGTGGATCGTTTCTGGGAGACCGGTGTGCTTGACCCTTCTTCCAATGTCCAGTTCGGTGAAGGCGGCGCTGGTACATTTTCAGATGGAAAGTTAAATACACTTGTAAAAGATAAGACAGGACGTAACCGTTTCGTTCTTGAGACTTTCGTAAAATTCGGAGCGGACGAAGATATTTTATATGCAAATAAGCCACATATCGGTACAGATGTCCTGATTGATGTTGTGAGCCAGATGCGTCAGGAGATCATTTCGCTTGGCGGTGAATTCTGTTTTCATACACAGGTCACAGATGTTGATCTGACATCAAAAACACTGAAACTTGTTCACCTCTCAGAGAATTCCGCAGAAGAAGTATCTGCCGGAGCAGCCGTTTTTGCGATCGGTCACAGCGCCCGTGATACATTTGAGATGCTTTATAAGCATCAGATTCCGATGCGCGCAAAATCATTTGCCGTCGGAGTCCGTATCGAACACCCACAAACATTGATCGATCATTCTCAATATGGAAGAGATCGGGGAAATGATCTTCCGGCAGCAGCATATAAACTGACCGAGAACTTGGACAATGGAAGAGGAGTCTATACTTTCTGTATGTGCCCGGGCGGATATGTTGTAAATGCTTCTTCTGAAGAGCATCGTCTTGCAGTCAATGGAATGAGCTATCATGACCGTGCCGGAGAAAATGCAAACAGTGCTGTGATTGCCACAGTTACTCCGGATGACTTCGGTTCTGACCATCCGCTTGCCGGGATTTCTTTCCAGCGCAGCTTAGAAGAAAAAGCTTATCAGGCAGGACAGGGAAAAGTTCCTGTCCAACGTTTTGGTGACTTTAAAGAAGATCAGATTACAACTTCTTATGGTATGGTTCATTCTTGCATGAAAGGAGCTTCTGTCTTTGGGGATGTACGTGGTATCTTTCCAGAAGAAATCGCACAGTCGCTTGAGGATGGAATCACAGCAATGGATCATAAGATTCATGGATTTGCAGATAATGATGCATTATTATCCGGTGTGGAGAGCCGAACTTCTTCCCCTGTAAGAATTGAAAGGGATGAGAACTTTGTCTGTGCTTCCTGTGACTGGATCTATCCATGTGGTGAAGGGGCCGGATATGCCGGTGGAATCACTTCCGCAGCGATGGACGGAATGAAGGTCGCCGAGGCAATCATTCAAAAATATAAATCTTAATCATTTATGAAATTTGTGGTTTTTTGGTATCTTCTCTATACACTTTTTTGAAACTGTGCTAAAATGAATCGTTGTATTATGTCATCGCAGTGATATGATTCACATGGAAAATAGAAATACAGAAACAATCAAAATGATGTATCTTGAAGAGCGTCCTTATGAAAAATGTGAGCAGTACGGTGCAGAACATCTGACAGATGTGGAACTTTTAGCTGTTTTACTTCGTACCGGAACGAAAGGGGAGAATTCGCTTCGGCTTGCCCAGAAGATTCTGCATCCACCATTTGGCTCTGAAGGACTTCTCAGCATCCCACAGTGGTCTATGGAACAACTGCTGAAGATCAAAGGAATCGGAAAGGTAAAATCCATCCAGATTCTTTGTCTGGCAGAACTTGCAAGACGTATGGCGAAAGCAGAAGCCTCACTGGGATTGGATTTTTCCTCTCCGGACAGTATTGCACGTTATTATATGGAGGATCTTCGGCATAAGAAACGGGAAGTAATGAAGCTTTTGCTTCTGAATACCAGATCCAGGCTGATCAGTGAGATGGATGTTTCAACAGGAACCATAAATTCCACACTTGTTTCTCCACGGGAACTGTTTGTGGAAGCTTTGCAGAAGAATGCTGTATCCATTATTCTTTTGCATAATCATCCGAGTGGAGATCCGACACCAAGCAAAGAAGATCTTCTAACAACCCGGCGCGTCCGTGAAGCAGGGACTTTGATTGGTATAGAACTTCTCGATCACATCATTATTGGAGATAATTGTTATTTCAGTTTAAGGGAGAAAGGATTCTTTTCTCAAGAATCTGCAAATAGATAAGGGAATGGAGTGTATTTATGGCCAGGAATGTATATGGGTTAGATCTTGGAACTTATGATATCAAGATTTTTGATAAGAAAAAAGACCGCATATGGCATGCCAAGAATGTAATTGCCATGAAAGATAAAAAATATATTTTTTCTGTCGGAGACGATGCTTATGAGATGTATGAAAAGGCTCCGGGAAATATACAGATCATATTTCCGATGAAGAATGGTGTCATTGCCCGTTTTGATGACATGCAATATCTTCTCGGAGATCTTTTGAAGGAAGAGCGTCCGTTTATCCGTGGGGCAGAATATGTGATTGCTGTTCCTACAGATGTCACAGAAGTAGAAAAGAAGGCTTTCTATGATCTTGTGCTTCATTCTGAAGCGAAAGCAAAATCAGTAAGAATTGTAGAGCGCGGTCTTGCAGACGGACTTGGACTTGGGATTGATGTTCTGGAAGAACCGGGAGCTTTTATCGCCAATTTAGGTGGAGGAACAACAGAACTTTCTGTTCTTTCCTACGGTGGTATTGTTATGAACCGTCTGCTTAAGATCGGTGGCGAACAGCTGGATAGTGCGATCGCCAATCTTGTCCGTCATTCTAAAGATTTTATAATCGGACGTCCGACTGCCGAACGACTGCGGAAAGAATTTGGAGTTTTTGACCAGTCCACCGGAAGTACTCTTACTGTATACGGCAGAGATATGATGCGCGGCGGTCCGTCGCACATTGACATTCCAATCAGTCTTGTACGGGCAGCGATCAAAGAGCCTTTGAGAGAATGTGTACAGGCCATTCATTCCATGCTCGACCGTACGCCTCCCGATGTCCGGAGAAATATTAATAAAAACGGGATTTATATTACTGGAGGACTTGCTAATCTGCGAGGGATTTCTACTTATCTGGAAGAAAGTATCGGTCTGCCGGTTCACATGAAAACAGACCCTGAACTCTGTGCCGTCAAAGGTCTACAGAGGATCATACTGAATAAGACCTTGTATAGAAAATTAAGTTACTCCATGTTAGACGAAGATTATAGGTGGTTAAGATAATATGAAAAAAAAGAAGAATCAGACTTCTGTTATGAACAGATATTTACTTATAGGACTTTCTGTTTTCTGCATTTTTATGATGCTGTTATCTTCCTTTTCAGACAAAGTAGGAGGTCCATTTAAAGTTGTTGCAAATGTAACCGTTATCCCTCTTCAGCAGGGAATCAATCAGATTGGTGGCTGGATGGGAGATATGAAAGACAATTTCCAAACTCTGAAACAGGTACGCGCAGAAAATACAAAGCTTCAGAAACAGGTTGACTCTCTGATTACAGAAAATAACAATCTGCAACAAGAACGTTATGAGCTTCAGAGACTGCAGGAATTATATCAGTTGGACAAGAACTATGCGGATTACAAAAAAACTGCTGCGCATGTAATCGGGAAAGATTCCGGAAACTGGTTCAGTACATTTACCATTGACAAAGGAAGTAAAGACGGTATTGCCGCAGATATGAACGTAATGGCCGGAAGCGGTCTTGTCGGCATTGTCACAGAAGTTGGTCCAACCTGGGCAAAAGTCCGTTCTATTATCGATGATTCAAGTAATGTAAGTGCAATGGTACTTTCTACTTCTGACCGTTGTATCGTAAGTGGAGATCTGTCACTTATGAGTGATAACCAGATTCGTTTTGGTCAGATGGAAAACAATGATAATACGGTTTCCGTCGGAGACCAGATCGTCACTTCTTATATTAGTGATAAATACCTGCAGGGAATCCTGATCGGATATGTCAGTGAAGTAACGGTCGACTCTAACAATCTGACTCGTTCCGGATATATTACACCGGCTGTAGATTTTAAAAATCTTCAGGAAGTTCTTGTTATCACAACAACGAAAGCGGATTTGGTTGGATCCAATCAGAGCGAATAGGAGTGAATACTCATGAAATTAATGAAATTTAAAAGAGTTGCTGTAACTGTACTGATCGTACTTGCAGCATATCTGCTCCAGTGTACCTTATTCAATCATCTGGAACTTGCCGGAATTAAACCTAACCTGATTCTGATTGTCACAGCATCCTTTGGTTTTATGCGTGGGCAGAAAGAAGGAATGCTGGTCGGTTTCTTTGCCGGCCTTATCACAGATATTCAGTTTGGTACAATTTTGGGATTTTATGCATTACTTTACCTGGTAATCGGTTTTGTAAACGGATTATTTGAACAGCTTTATTTTGATGAAGATATCAAGCTGCCGTTATTTTTGATTTCTGTCAGCGAATTTCTCTACGGTATCATCATTTATTTGCTCATGTTCATGTTGCGAAGTGATTTTAACTTTTTATATTATCTCAACCGCATCATCGTTCCTGAACTGATTTACACAATCGTGATCACACTGGGATTATACCCACTGATTTTATTTATTAACCACAAACTTGAAGCAGAAGAAAAAAGGAGTGCAAGTAAATTTGTTTAGAAATATTTTAGACCGTCTGAAAGAAGCCGGAGCTTACCTGATGCAGTCAAGACTCGTTACTTTGATCATTATATTTTGTGTCAGTTCTTCCATCCTGATCGGAAGATTATTCTATCTTCAGATCGTAAAAGGGTCTGATTATCTTGAAAACTACGAATATTCTATCCGCCGGACGACATCCGTTGCAGCAACACGCGGAAATATTTATGACCGTAATGGAAATCTGCTGGCTTATAACCAGCTGGCTTATTCCGTGACAATTAATCTGTCAACCGTTGAAAACTCCATCACAACAGATAAACGTTCTGAAAAAAATGCGGCATTAAATAAAATCCTAGATCAGGTTCTTTCTATCGTAGAATCAAATGGAGATTCTGTTGTTTCAAGTTTTGGTATCATCCTGGATTCCTCCGGAACCTATCAGTTTACACAGTCAAGCGATACCCAGAAGCTCCGTTTTATTGCAGATGTCTATGGAAAAAGAACAATAGATGAACTTACAGAAAAGCAACAGAACCAAAGTGCAGCAGATATCATTCATTATCTTTGTACTGATGAAAAATATGGATATGGCCTTGATGACAGCACACTAGAGCCTGCTTATATTTTAAAGATCATCAACATGCGTTATGCAATGGCATTAAATGCATATCAGCAGTATATTGATACAGTTCTTGCATCCGATGTAAGTGACGAAACAGCAGCAGCAATTATGGAGAATAAGGACGTTCTTACCGGTGTTGACATTTCAGAAGATTCTATCCGAAAATATACCGATGGAATGTATTTTGCATCTATTATCGGATATACCGGACAGATTTCTCAGGATGAATACGATGCGCTGGACAAGGATGAAAAGAAAAAGTACTCTCTATCTGATATTGTAGGAAAGGCCGGCATTGAACAAAGCATGGACAATATCCTTCAGGGCACAAAAGGTGAAACAACCGTGTATGTAGATAACCTCGGACGTGTAACTGATACTGTCAGCCGGAAAGATCCTGAAGCCGGAAATGATGTATATCTGACGATTGATAAAAATCTTCAGGAAAGTACTTATAAACTTCTGGAAGAGAAGATTGCCGGAATTGTTTTATCCAAACTGCAGAATGTTCTGGAATACGATACATCCAGTGTAGATGACTCTAAGAATCTGATCATCCCGGTCAGCGATGCATATTATAATCTGATTGGAAATGCCGTCATCGATTCAGGACACTTTTCAAGCAGTGATGCAAAAACTGCCGAGCAGCAGGTTTATTCCATTTTCCAGGGGAAAAAGACTGAGACGATTTCCCTGCTTGAATCAGAACTTCAGAACTCACAGGCCAGCGCATATACAGATCTTTCCAATGAAATGAAAGCATATATGGATTACATCTGTGATACCCTGCTGACAAAGGATACAGGCATCCTTATGTCAGATCAGATTGATAAGAATGATGCTACTTATATTGCATGGGCAAAAGATGAGACAATCAATTTATATACTTACCTGAACTATGCGATTTCTAAAAACTGGATCGATACTTCCAAACTTGGAAGCAGTTCTTATTCCAGTTCAGAAGAGATTTATCAGGAGATTTTAAAATATTTAAAAGAATATTTGGCAGATGACAGTAATTTCGACAAACTTCTCTACAAATATCTTATAAAATCAGGTAGTGTTACTGGTGAACAAGTTTGTGCTATCGTATATGAACAGGGTGTTCTTCCTATGGATGACTCGACATATAACGGATTACTCAACGGAGAGACAAATGCTTTTTCCTGGATCAAGAGCAAGCTGGAAAGCCTTGAGCTTACACCTGGTGAACTGGCACTTGAGCCATGTTCTGCCGGTGCAGTTGTAACAAATCCAAATACCGGAGAAGTTTTAGCATGTGTTTCTTATCCTGGATATGACAATAATCGTCTCTCAAACGTAATGGATCGTCCTTATTATGTGCAGTTGAGCATGGGTATGTCACGGACCTTCTACAACAGAGCGACCCAGGAGAAGACAGCACCAGGTTCTACTTATAAAATGCTTTCTTCTGTAGCCGGTCTGACAGAAGGGGTAATTAATGGAAACTCCTATATCAGTTGTTCAGGTGTATTTGACAAGATCACACCAAGTCCAAAATGCTGGATTTATCCAAGTGCTCATGGAAGTCTGAATGTAGTAGGTGCACTGCAGCATTCCTGTAATGATTTCTTCTATGAAGTTGGTTATCGTCTTGGACAAGACTCGAATGGTAACTATGACAGTGATACCGGTCTTGAAAAACTGGCAAAATATGCAAAAATGTTTGGATTTGACCAGACGTCAGGAATCGAAATTCCTGAATCACAACCTCAGATTTCTGATTCTGACTCTGTTCGATCTGCCATTGGACAGGGTACCAACAACTATACTGTCAGCCAGATCAACCGTTATGTGACAGCTGTTGCAAACAGAGGAACTGTTTACAGTCTTTCTCTCATTGATAAAACAACCGATTCGAATGGAAAACTGATCAAAGATTATACTCCGGAAGTTGTAAATCAGATGGATGAGATCAGCTCAAGTACATGGGATCTGGTACACAATGGAATGGAAAGCATGGTAAAAAGCAGCTCCACCTTTGCCGGAATGGATATTTCCATGGGAGGAAAAACCGGAACTGCCCAGTATAGTAAGATACATGCAGATAATGTTCTGTTTGTCGGTTATGCGCCGGCAGATTCACCTGAAATTTCAATTGCTGTCCGCATTGCAAATGGATATGCGTCTACCTATGCAGCTGAAATTGGAAGAGATATCACAAAAGTGTACTTCAATCCAGAATCCGCCGATGAACTGCTTCAAGGATATGCTTCTTCTTTAGGAACTGCAGGAGCCGGTGATTAATTAAGATAACGAAAGGGGATGGGATCATGAGTGAACTGGTAACAATAAAAAGCAGTCATTCCGGTATAGAGCTGCGGCTTAATGCCAACCTCCCATTCCCGGATCTTTTAAAAGCTGTAGAAGAGAAATTCCGACAATCTGCTGATTTCTTCAAGAATGCAAAGATGGCAGTTTCGTTTAGCGGAAGGACACTTTCCATCAACGAAGAGGAGCAGTTAATACAGGTTATTACGCAGACGACAAACCTTGAGATTATCTGTATCATTGATCATGATGAACGCAAGGAACTGATCTACAAAAGAGCGGTAGCACAGTGTTTATCTGAACGTGAAAAATCAGATGGACAATTCTATCGCGGAACATTAAAGCGAAGACAGCTTCTTGAATCCGAATCCAGCATTGTGATCTTAGGAGATGTTGAATTCGGAGCTAAAGTAGTTGCAAAAGGAAATATTATCATTCTCGGTACTCTCTATGGATCTGTTCATGCGGGAGCTGCCGGTGACAGGAATGCTTTTATCATTGCTCTCTCCATGCAGCCACAGCGACTTGTAATCGGAGATATTGAAGCAAAACGTCAACTGATCTATCAGGACAGCCTTTCCATCAACGGACCGCAAATTGCAGTTGTTGACGGAAAAAGAATTTACCTTGATCCACTGATAGAATAAATCTTTGGAAAGACATAAGCATGGGAAATAGGAGGAATATTCAACATGGGTGAAGTAATCGTCATTACATCGGGAAAGGGCGGTGTTGGAAAAACAACAACAACAGCGAATATTGGAATTGGTCTGTCTTCAGCAGGAAAAAAAGTTCTTGTAATTGATACAGATCTCGGACTTCGAAATCTGGATGTTGTTCTTGGACTTGAAAATCGCATTGTCTACAATCTTGTTGACGTCATTGAAAGCAAATGTCGTCTGAAACAGGCAGTGATCAAAGATACTCGATTTGAAAATCTGTACCTGCTCCCATCTGCCCAGACAAAAGATAAGACAAGCGTATCACCGGAACAGATGAAAAAACTGATTGACGAACTAAAAGATGATTATGACTTTATTCTTTTAGATTGTCCGGCAGGAATTGAACAGGGCTTTAAAAATGCAATTGCAGGCGCACAGCGTTCCATTGTTGTTACAACACCTGAAGTTTCCTCAATTCGTGATGCTGACAGAATTATTGGATTACTTGAAGCTTCCGGAATCCGGAAAAATGAACTTCTGATCAATCGTCTGCGCGTTGACATGGTTCGCAGAGGTGATATGATGTCTGTAGAAGATGTCACAGAGATTCTAGCGATTGATCTGCTTGGAGTCATCCCTGATGATGAGTCTGTTGTTGTTGCAACCAATCAGGGAGAACCGGTAGTCGGCGAAGATTCCTTAGCCGGAAAATGTTACCAGAATATCTGTAGACGTCTGTTAGGAGAAGAAGTCCCGATTTCCGATTTTAATCATAAACCCGGACTTCGCAGTAAACTCTCCAGTCTTTTTCATAAGAACTAGGAGGTCACATTATGAGTGTACCTTCTGTTACAATTGCAAAAGACAGGTTGCGAAATTTGCTAATTACTGACAGAATTCAATGTACACCCGATATGATAGAATTTCTGACATCGGATTTATATCAGACGATTTCTAAATACATAGAAATCTCCCCGGAACAATTTGATGTCAAAATAACACGCACGGATATACATATAAAATATACAGGAGAAAAACATTGAAATCATTTTTTACTAATTTGAAACAGCGTTATAATATTAGAGATTATAAAATCAGTCTGGTTTTTCTGGTCACTCTGATTTCACTGGTCGGAATCCTTATGGTCCGAAGTGCAAGACCTGATTTAATGAATCGTCAGATTATGGGCGTTTGTCTTGGTCTGATTGTTATGTTTATTATCTCTTTCATTGATTATAAATGGATTTTAAACCTATATTGGCCACTTTATGCTCTGAATATTGTTATGCTCCTGGCTGTTTTTCTTTTTGGAACAGAGGTAAATGGCGCGAAAAGATGGCTGAACCTTGGATTTACACAATTCCAGCCTTCCGACCTTACAAAAATCCTTATGATTCTGTTCTTTGCAAAATTCTTAATGGAACGAGAGCAGAAGATTAAAGAACCAAAAACGATTATTCAGGCAATTGCTTTAATCCTTCCATCACTTGCATTGATTTATAAACAGCCAAACTTGTCTACAACAATTTGTATTGCCGCATTGTTTGCTGTCCTTCTTTACCTTGGAGGATTAAGCTACAAACTCATTGGAACCGTTCTTGTAATCACAATACCGACGATCATCATACTGCTTGTTGTTGCAATACAGCCAAACCAGCCGTTCTTAAAAGACTATCAGCAGGAACGTATCCTTGCGTGGCTGGAACCTGAAAAATATGCCGATGACGAATCTTACCAGCAGTTAAACTCTGTTATGGCAATTGGGTCCGGACAGCTGACCGGAAAAGGGTATGATAATGACGCAACAACATCCGTTAAGAACGGAAATTTCGTATTAGAGCCGCAAACAGACTTTATTTTTGCAATAATTGGTGAAGAATTAGGATTTGTGGGTTGTTGTGGAGTCATAATTTTGTTATTATTAATTGTGATAGAGTGTATCTTAATTGGTTTGAAGGCCAAAGATACAGGAGGGCGGATCATTTGCGGAGGCGTTGCTTCACTGATTGGAATCCAAAGCTTTATTAACGTCAGTGTAGCTACAATGATTTTTCCAAATACAGGATTGTCCCTCCCATTTGTCAGTTATGGACTGACTTCCGTAGTATGTTTTTTCATGGGAATCGGTTTTGTATTAAATGTAGGCTTACAGCCTAATAAATATCAGTAAAGAGAGGATACCACTATGAATATCGGATTAGTAGCGCATGATGCGAAGAAAAAATTGATGCAGAATTTCTGCATTGCATACCGTGGGATACTCAGTAAGCATAATTTATATGCAACAGAAACCACCGGTATACTGGTCGAGAATGTAACAAACTTAAGCATTCACAAATATCTTGCTGGACATCTCGGAGGAAAACAGCAGCTCGGCTCACAGATTGAACACAATCAGATGGATCTTTTGATTTTCTTCCGTGATCCACTGACACCTCACTCACATGAACCGGATGTCAATGACATTGTTAAACTTTGTGATATTTATAACATTCCGATCGCAACGAATATCGCAACTGCTGAAGCATTGATCCTTGCTCTTGACAGAGGCGACCTTGACTGGCGGGAGATGTATCGATAATATGAGTAGACCATACAAAAAGAAGAGAAGACGAAGAAAGCAACGGCATTCTGTCAGCCGCATACTTATTCCTGTCATATGTCTTATTGTTGTATTGTCCGGAGCTGTCGGCGGAGTCTGGTATTACAAAGAATATGGTGGTGATCCTGTCCGGACATATGAGACAGCCACTTATAACTCTAATTTATACCAAGGAAGTTTGTTTGCTGATGATTTATGCGTCGCTGCTGATGATGTGGCTCTCACTGGATTTGATGATGAGGATTCTCTTCATGCTGCAGGATTATTCAATCTAAATGATAAAACAGTTGAATATGGATATAAACTTTATGATAAATTATATCCTGCAAGTACAACAAAGCTTATGACTGCATACCTTGCTTTTAAGTACGGTAATATGGATGACATTGTAACTGTTTCTGACAGTGTTTCAAGCTTTGCCTCTGATGAAGTAGTCTGCAACCTGCAGCCTGGTGATACAGTGACACTTTATGATTTATTATGTGGTCTTTTACTTCGTTCAGGTAATGATTGTGGTGTTGCTATCGCTGAACATATTTCCGGAAGTGTAGAAGCTTTTGCTGAGCTTATGAACTCAGAAGCGAAAGCTCTTGGTGCCACTGGCAGTCATTTCGTGAATCCTCACGGACTTCATAATGAAAACCACTATACAACAGCATATGACCTGTATCTGATCTTTAATGCCTGCATTCAGGATCAGAGATTTATGGACATTATTTCCATGGATTCTTATACAATGAATCTTACCGGAGCAGATGGTACAACAAGAACATTTGATGTAGTCCCAACCAACTATTATTCCTCAGGGAAGATCAATGCCCCTGAAGGGATTCGTGTATTTGGCGGTAAGACCGGTACCACAGATGAAGCAGGATGCTGCGTGATCCTTTATAGCGAAGATCTGGAAAAGAATCCTTATATTTCCATTATTATGGGGGCTGAAGATAAGAGTTTTCTTTACCAGGAGATGAACCGGCTTCTTGAGGCTGGAGAAACAACTAAAACAGAATAAAGAATAACCGATACGAAAAAGCCATGTGGCACAGAGCAACAAATTAGAAGCTTTCATTTTTAATCTGTCCGCATGGTTTTTTTCTATCTTATTTCATGTAATATTCTCCTTTACCGTTTCCTGTTTTCAGTAACGCTATTTTGATTTATTAATATGTATTCTTCCCCTGAAAGGCTGGAAATATACACAGAAAAATGATATACTAACAAAGTTAAAGCAGAAATGACAGGAGGTAATATTTTTATCTTGGCAAAGAAAAAAAACAAGTCTGTAAATATAAAAAGATATAAGGCAAAAAAAGAATTTAATATTGGAATGTTTCTGTTTGCAGTTGTATTTATTTATCTTATTGTTACTATTACCGCATATCTTTTAGAAGATAAGCCTTCTATTTATGAAGTGCGGGAGGGCAGTATTGTGAAGGATAATACCTATACCGGATTGATCATCCGCCAGGAAACAACTGTAAATGCAGAATCGGGCGGCTACATTAATTATTATCAGAATGGGAACAGCAAAGTCAAATATGGCGCACCTGTTTATGCAATTTCAAAGAATGCTTTGAATTTTGATGATTCATCTACGGAATCATCTTCAACTGCAGATCTTAGTCCTGATATTCAATCAGGACTTGTGACACAACTTCAGACATTCAATGAAAACTATGACAATTCCAACTTTTCAACTATCTATACCTTAAAGAATGAGCTGCAAAATACATTGCAAAATGCATACCGCACAACTAAAACTGCGCAGCTTGCATCTGTAATTGAGAGCAGCGGACAAACTGTCACAACCGCTTCTGCCGGACAGGACGGAATTGTTTCCTATACGATTGATGGTTTAGAGTCCTTAACTGTTGACAATTTTACAGCAGATAATTTTAATAAAACAAATTATAAAGTAACTGAGCTTACCGATCAGATGAAGATATCTTCCGGTTCACCGGCTTACCGCTTGATTACCAGTGAAAACTGGTACGTAGTGATACCTTTAAAAGAAGACACCGCAAAAGAATTTCAGAAATCTAATTTACAGAATGTGCAGGTTCGCATAGATAAAGACAGTGAAAAGATGTGGTCCGCTTTCTCTGTTCTTGAACGAGATGGGAATTTCTATGGTGTTCTGACCTTTGACAACTCTATGATTCGTTATGCATCAGAGCGTTTTCTGAACATAGAACTTATCTTAGAAGATGAGTGTGGCCTGAAGATTCCAAAATCTTCCGTAGTAGAAGAGCAGTTCTTTGTAATTCCTCATGATTACATTACAAACGGAGGTAACAGCTCTTTAGAAGGTGTTATGGTTTTGGATTCAAAAGGAACTGCCTCATTTCAGGCTGTTGATATCTATGACACCTCCGATGATGGAGAAGTTTATTTAAGTCGAGATCAGCTGAAATCCGGAACAGTGATTGTAAAACCGGATTCTTCTGATACTTATACGATTGAAACAAAAAAGCCATTAAAGGGAGTCTACAATATCAATAAAGGATACGCTATTTTTAAAAAAGTATCCATTTTATGTGAAAGCGACGAATATTACATTGTTCAGGAAGGAGATTCTTACGGACTTTCAAATTACGATCATATCGTACAAAACGGAGCCGGTGTTTCCTCTGATGATGTTGTATTTCAGTGATTTGATTTTGTAGCCCTTTGAAAATTGGATACAAAATCAAAAAGAGGATAATTAAATTTAAAAAAGGAGAGATAACTTATGCTAGAAACACAGTTAAAAGAAGTAGAAGCAAAGATTCAGGCAGCCTGTGACCGTGCTGGACGCAAGCGGGAAGAAGTTACATTGATCGCCGTAAGTAAGACAAAACCGATAGAAATGCTTCAGGAAGCTTACGATCTCGGTGTCCGTGTGTTTGGTGAGAATAAAGTGCAGGAAATCACAGCCAAATACGATGCACTTCCTGATGATATCCACTGGCACATGATCGGACATCTGCAGACCAATAAGGTAAAATATATTATTGATAAAGTAGATCTGATCCACTCTGTCGATTCTGTCAAGCTTGCAGAGACAATTGAAAAGGAAGCTGCAAAACATAATCTTACAGCTAATATTTTAATTGAAGTAAATGTTGCTCAGGAAGAAAGTAAGTTTGGACTTAAAACAGAAGAAGTTCTCCCGTTTATTGAAAAGATTGCAAATTTCGAACATATCAAGGTCTGCGGACTGATGACAATTGCACCTTTTGTCGATAACCCGGAAGAAAATCGTCAAATTTTCGCAAATTTACATAAATTATCTGTTGACATTAATGAGAAAAACATTGATAATGTTTATGTGAACATACTTTCAATGGGAATGACCAATGATTACGAGGTTGCCATAGAAGAGGGAGCAACTATGGTTCGAGTTGGAACTGGTATCTTTGGTGCAAGGAACTATAATATCTGACTTAATTTATTAACCTGATGAATGAGTTACTGTTTACAATATTTTTGAACAGTAATTGAATAGTATCATTTTTTCGTTGGATCGTATGAATAAAAAAGAGCGCCACCTGAAAAAGGGGACAAGATAGGAGTGTAAAAATGGGTGTATTTGATAAATTTCTTGACATCATGAAGTTAAATGATGACGATTATGATGACGATGAATTTTATGATGATGATGATTTTGCAGATGACGGTGATTTTGAGGAAAAACCGCGTCGTTCTTTCTTCGGTAAGAAGAATAATAAAGAGGAATCTTTCAATGACTTTGATGCTGATGAAGATAAGAAGTTTCAGCCTTCTGCTTCCAGCAAGGTTACACCAATGCGTCCTGCTGCAAAACACGGCGGAAACATGGAAGTATGCGTTGTAAAACCAACTTCTGTAGATGATTCCCGTGAGATCACAGAGACATTACTTGCAGGTCGTACTGTAATTCTTAACTTGGAAGGTATGGATCTTGAGATTGCACAGAGAATTATTGATTTTATTTCCGGAGCAGCATTTGCGATCAGCGGAAACCTTCAGAAGATTTCCAGCTATATCTTCCTTGTCACACCTACAAATGTTGATATTTCCGGTGATCTTCAGGATCTTCTCAGTGGATCTATGGAAACACCAAGTGTTCGTGGAAGATACTAGAATTTAACTTCAACTATAGGAACTGGATTTTAGAATTATTATGATAAAAGAAAATCAGAAAAAAGAAACAAAGCTTTTGGAACACAGATTTATTGAACTTTCCAGAATTGCTTTTGAACGTGAAATTGTTACATATTCGGATTTTCTTAACCTGAATGATCAGAATATCCTGCATACCCTGCCAAAGGACAAGCTTTATTCAAGATATGTCCTCTTTGGCGGGTATGATATGGCGGAGCGTCAGATGGCTGCATTTATCCCTGAGGCTCTTTCTTTGCGTTATGGGGTATCTGATATTACTCCGAAAGAGATTGATTATCCGTTTTGTGCTGTGAAAATAGAACCAAAAAATAAAAGATTTTCCGAAGACCTGACTCACAGAGATTTTCTTGGTTCCATATTAAATCTTGGGATTGACCGTTCAAAAACCGGAGATATTCTTGTGACAGAAGATTCAGCACTTCTTTTTATCAATAAGGACCTTGTATCTGTTGTAACAGAAGACTTAACCCGGGTTCGCCACACTGTTATAGATAGTTCTGTCATCAACTTAGATATGATAAACTACACACCTGATTTCCAGCAGATAAAAGGAACTGTTTCATCTGTTCGCTTAGACAGCCTGCTTCCACTTGCATTTTCTTCTTCCAGAAGCAAACTGTCCGGACTCATTGAAGGCGCAAAGGTCTTTGTAAACGGCAAATTGATTACAAGCAATGGATATCAGGTAAAAGAAGGAGATCTTATCTCTGTACGCGGATTAGGTAAGTTCCGTTTTGAGGAAGCGGGGAAAATCACTAAAAAGAATCGGATCAGTGTAACTATTCAGAAATATGTATAATCTAAAAAGCTTAGAAAAGAGGAGCTTATCGACTCATGAATAATACAAAAACAAAGACAAAGAGTTATCTTTTCGCTGCCATTGGATTTCTGCTCACATTAGCACTTGACCAGTGGACCAAATATCTTGCATCTACTATTTTGCGCCGTCTCGAGTCTTTCTCTTTGATTTCCGGAGTTTTTGAACTTCGCTATCTTGAGAACCGCGGAGCAGCATTTGGCATTATGCAGAATCGACAGATTGTGTTTGTGGTCGGAGGTATTATTATACTTGCTGTTATTTTGTATCTGTACCAGAAGATGCCATTTACACCACATTACAGACCACTGCGTATCTGTGCTGTACTGCTTGCATCCGGAGCTGTGGGAAATATGATCGATCGTGTGAAACTTGATTATGTTGTTGACTTTTTCTATTTCCGACTGATTGATTTTCCAATCTTTAATGTTGCAGACTGCTATGTTGTAATTGCATGTATTTTATTTGTTGTTCTCATCTTATTTTATTATAAGGACGACAAGGATTTTGAATTTTTAAATTTTAAGAACAGATAAAAACGCACAACAGGAAGGATTCTGAAAGCTTATGGAAGAACTTCATTTTAATGCGGATATTACAGGGGAAAGGATCGATAAATTCCTTGACGGGAGAATAGAGAGCCTTTCCCGTTCTTATATCCAGAAATTAATTAAAGAAAAAAAAATTCTTGTAAATCAATTACCGGTTAAAGCGAATTACAAGTTAACAACAGGGGATACTATCCTTCTTCAGATCCCTGACCCGGAACCACTTGATATTCAGCCTGAAAATATTCCTCTGGATATTCTCTATGAAGATGATGACATTCTCGTCGTTAACAAACCAAAAGGAATGGTTGTACATCCTGCACCGGGACATTACAGCCATACGCTGGTCAATGCGGTTCTATATCACTGTGGAGAAAACCTGTCAGGAATCAATGGTGTAATCCGTCCGGGAATCGTCCATCGGATTGACATGAATACAACCGGTTCCCTTCTGATCTGTAAAAACGATAAAGTCCATCAGATTCTTGCAGAACAATTAAAAGAACATTCTATCACAAGAAAGTATCACGCTATCGTACATGGCAATCTGAAGGAGGATACAGGCACTGTAAACGCTCCGATTGGTCGGCACCCTACAGATCGTAAGAAGATGAGTACAAAAGCACCAAATGGGCGACATGCAGTCACTCATTATCGTGTATTGGAAAGATTTGGTAATTTTACCTACATTGAGTGCCAGCTTGAAACCGGTCGGACACATCAGATCCGTGTTCATATGTCCAGTATCGGACATCCAATTCTGGGCGATGAGATTTATGGTCCTGCAAAATGTCCTTATAAACTCCAGGGACAGACTTTGCATGCAAAAATCCTTGGTATCACTCATCCATCTACAGGAGAATACATAGAATTTGACGCACCTTTGCCAGACTATTTTAAAGATTTATTAAATAAATTAAGAAAACAAAACTAAGTATAGGAAATAGTATAGGAAATAGTGAATTGACATTGTCTTTTTTCATCTTTTTGGTTATAATATACATAAGATTTCGCATAGACTTGAAAAGGAGTGTGACTTATTATGAAGACAAATACTATTATAACAATCGGACGTCAGTACGGAAGTGGTGGAAAAGAGATCGGACATTTCGTTGCCGAGGCATTTGGAATTAAATTATACGACAAGGAAATGCTTGCACGTGCAGCAAAAGAAAGTGGTATCTGTGAGGAATTATTTGAGACTCATGACGAAAAGCCAACGAACAGTTTTCTATATTCTCTTGTGATGGATACATATTCTATGGGATATGCCGGCAACACATACACGGAGATGCCTATCAATCACAAAGTTTTTCTTGCACAGTTTGATGCAATTAAAAAGATTGCAGATGAGGGACCATGTGTCCTGGTAGGCCGTTGTGCAGATTATGCACTTGAATCCTATCCAAATGTTGTCAGCATCTTCATTCGTGCAGATATGGAAGATCGTATTCGTCGTGTAGCAACAAGACTTGATCTTACGGATGCGAAAGCAAAAGATCTGATCAATAAGACGGATAAAAAGAGAGCAAGCTATTACAATTATTATACAAACAAGAAGTGGGGCGAGGCAGCCAGCTATGAGCTTTGCTTAAACAGTTCTGAACTCGGAGTACAAGGTACAGCGAAAGCAATTGAACAGTATATTCTTTTAAAAGAAAGTATTGAAAAAGAAGCCAGAAATATTGTTTAATCTTATTTATTAAAATGTATAGTGCAAAGGATACAGAAGAGCAGTAGTGCATTCTTTCTGTATCCTTTTTATCTATTCTTATTCTTTTTACTTTCTATACTTCACGAAGCTTTACAGCACTTGCCGCCTGACGGCGTCGGTCTTCATCGATTGCTGCATAATGTTTCTTTGTTGTATTGACATCTTTATGTCCCAGAACATCTGCGACAAGATAAATATCTCCGGTTTCTTTATAAAGTGCTGTTCCGTAAGTGCTGCGCAGTTTATGTGGAGTTATCTTCTTATTCGGAGTGACCTCCCTGGCGTACTTCTTTACCATATTTTCAACTGCCTGAACGCCCATACGTTTTCGCTGGGTAGACAGGAACAGTGCGTTTTCATGACCGGAGAGTGGTACAGTTTGCTTCCTGGTCGTGTAAAGATACGTCTTTAATGCATTCTCAACCTCTTCACCGAAATACACAACCATCTGATTCCCACCTTTTCGTGTTACAGTAATTCCGTTATTCTTAAAATCAATATCCTGAAGATCCAGTCCAACACATTCTGATACACGGATTCCTGTTCCAAGCAGAAGCGTCAGAATTGCCAGATCTCGATTTTTTGTCTTTTCAAAATAGGCTTTCCGCTGACCTGTAAGATTATCCCCTCCATGATCAACATAATCCAGGAGCATTGCGATCTCATCCGTATCGAGCCGTATAATCGCTTTCTCATGCAGCTTAGGCATCTCTACAAGCAACGTAGGGTTCTTGCTGATAATTTGCCGTTTAAAATAATATCCATAAAAGCTACGAAGCGCAGACATCTTTCTTGCAAGTCCCTTTTCTGTGTTCGTGATACATTTTTCTTCGTCATTCTTATAGACCTTCAGATATTCCTGGTATTCCTCAATATCTACAGGCTCCAGGCATTCCAGATCATGTACCTCAAATTGTTCGATCGTATAATTTTTATAAACCGGATTATTCTCCATAAGGAAATGAAAGAAAACACGGATATCATAGGCATAAGAAATCCTGGTCCGCGCAGATGTCGTTGGTTCCACCGCACGAAAATAATCCTTTGCAAATGGAGGTAATGTCTTCAGAATTTCTCTAAGACGTAATGTGTTATCTATATATGTCTGTTCATGATATGTTTTTCTGTTAGAAGTTTCTGCCATATTAAAAGCTCCTTTATAGATTCAAATGTACTGAAAATCCCATATTTCTTATATATTTTAACATAAGTACTGTTTTTCGTCTATATCTTTTGGAAAAATCGGTATTTGTCGTATAGATTGATTTCTGTTAATAAAATCCGAAGAGACTATCTGCTGCTATTTAAAGCGCTATTTCTGGAAAGCAGATAGCAATCTTCTTCGGATTCAGGGAGTGTATATATCAATACATAGGGTGTATATTGATACCATTTATAATTTTTCGTAAGCGATCATCAGGTATTGACCTGCATGAATCGTATCTGAATCAAGATGATTCATTACCTTAAGTGCTTCTACATATTCGCTTACGGAGCCGTATCTGTCTGTAATTGTTTCTTCTGCAATGCTCCAAAGGCTGTCACCTGGTTCAATTAATCTGCTTGTGTAACAGATCTCAATAGCATCTGAGGTTCTCTGTTGATCTATTTCCTTTGCCGAAACTCGGAACATTCCAAAGTACATACAGCTGCAGAGAATAAAAAGAATACTGCATATTACCAAACCAGAATGACGAATAACACCATGTTTCTTCTTTGAATTTACTGAATGACTTCCTGAATACTTTTTCATAATCCTTTTCCTCTCTTTTCGCTTACTGTATACCTATCTTCTGTTATTGCTATGTATCGAACATCTGTTCTTTTATGTTTTCATTATATCGTTCGAACAAATGTTTGTCAAGCATTTTACTTCATAAAACCGAACATATTTTCGCAACAAATGTTTGCTTTCTAAAAAATGCTGTGTTATTATGTTCTTATGATTATAGTAGATTCGGAGGGAACAATATGTCAGAAGGGAATATTACTCCTAAGCAAAAAGAGATTTTAGAATATATAAAAGACCAGATTTTAACAAGAGGCTTTCCACCGGCAGTTCGTGAGATCTGTGAGGCTGTGAATTTAAAGTCTACCTCTTCCGTTCATTCGCATCTGGAGACGCTGGAAAAGAATGGTTACATAAGAAGAGACCCTACCAAGCCTCGTGCAATTGAGATTCTGGATGATAATTTCAACCTGACAAGAAGAGAGATGGTGAATATTCCGATCATAGGCCGTGTCGCTGCCGGCGAACCGCTTCTTGCAGAACAGAATATTGAAGATTATTTTCCTATTCCTGTAGAATATATGCCAAACAAGCAGACATTTATGCTTCAGGTACAAGGTGAAAGTATGATCAATGCAGGAATTCTGAGTGGGGATTATGTTATTGTTGAGCAGACTCCATCTGCTGAAAATGGGGAACAGGTAGTTGCACTGATTGAAGATGGCGCTACAGTCAAGACTTTCTATCGTGAAGAAGGTATTATCCGCCTGCAGCCGGAAAATGATGCATATGATCCGATCATTCTTACAGATGTCACTATCCTGGGTAAGGTAATCGGTGTTATCCGTATGTATTAAATCCCATTACTGGATAGAAAATTTTTAATTAGAACTCAAAGTATAAAAAACTGGCAGAATGTAGTATTTAGTATTCCACTACTCTTCTGCCAGTTTTTTATAACTCTCATTATTTATGCTTCAAGATCTTCAACAGACACATGATGTCCATCTTTCCAGATTCTCTCCAAATTGTAGAACTGTCTGTTCTCACGATCAAAGACGTGTACAATAATATCACCAAAATCAAGTAACACCCATCTTCCGGATGCATTTCCTTCTCTCTGTACCAGAGAATATCCTGCTTTATGCAATTCTTCCTCCACATTGTCCACAAGGGCATTCACCTGACTGTCACTGTTTCCATTTACGATCAGGAAATAATCTGAAAGTACAGACACGCCTGAGATATCGATGATCTGGATATCTTCTCCTTTTTTATCACTGAGGGCTGTATATGCCAGCTTTGCCATTTCTTTTGACTGATTCATCTTTTATTCTCCTTTATCGCTATAATATTGATAAGTTTCAATGCTCATCGGATCTACCGGCTTACCATTCTTACGCAGATAATTAACCGTATTCCCTGCACAAAGACAGATTGCGTGGTCAATATCGACAAACACAGTTTCACGGATCTTTTGAAGACCAGGAATTATCTTTCTGTTCGGTTCAATATAATCAGCAATATAAATAATCTTCTCAAGCATTGTCATCTCCGGTCGTCCTGTTGTATGCCATGTAATTGCACTTAAAACGCCTTTATTGGTCACACCATACTCTTTCTCCGCGAAATATGCTCCCAGTTTCGCATGGACCAATGCCGGCATCTCAAGTTCTGATTGTGTAAGCTGAATACCGTGTTTTTGACATCTCTCAACCTGTTCCTGCGCAGAACCATACTTTCCACAATCATGCAGAAGTCCTGCCATCATAGCATCATCGATATCTTCATGATAACGCATTGCAAGAGATGCTGCTGTATACATAACTCCGATTGTATGTTCAAAACGATCTTTTTTCAGCTTTTTTTCCAGTTGTTTTCTAATGTCAATGAAAGCTTCTTTCATAATCGTGTTCTATCTCCTCTCTGGTTACTGTTCACTCCCGTGTCAATCACTTCGCTGATTGACACGGAGGATGCATGTTTTGGCTTGAATACATCTCGTCATTTTGACAAGTGCAGATAAAATATGCTTTAAATATATAGATTCTTTTCTTTGATATAATCCGCGACAACATCAGGCACCATATAACGCACGCTGAGTCCCTTTGCTGCCCTTTCTCTTATTGTAGTGGAGGAAATCTCTACCAACGGTGCGCGAAGCAGTTCTATATGCGCTCCGTATGCTTCCGTGAGATATCGTATCTGTCCCTTCATTGCTGAAGCATCTTTGTCGTCACGCATTGCTGCAAGAATCGTACAGGTCGTAAAAATTTTTCTGAAATCTTTCCACTCTTCAAAAGCAAACAGAGAATCCGCTCCGAGAATAAAATAAAATTCATCGTTTGGGTAGATCTCGTTAAAATGCCTCATTGTCTGATACGTATAAGAGTGCTTCTTCGTATCCGCTTCTGAAAGATTCAATGAGAAATTCGGATTACTTTTTATTGCAAGACGAACCATCTCGATCCTGTGATGCATTGCTTCTTCTGTATCGAGTGTCTCTTTGTGTGGAGGATTTCCATTCGGTAAAAACCAGATCTCATCAAGTCCAAAATCTTCATAAGCAAACTCACCAAGAAGAAGATGACCGATATGAATCGGCTCAAATGTACCACCCATAATACCAATCTTCATTGTCTGTACCCGTTCCTTTTCTACTATGGAAAACACGCTCTGCGAGTTTCCTATATTCAAATTCAGCTTCCGAATCATATAATAACTCAGAAGCTGAAAAAATAATTATTTTGGAAGCTGAATTTTCTTTTTATCGTCTTTTCCTTCTTTGTAAAGAACAATTTTCTTTCCGATTACCTGAACAACCTGAGACTGTGTTCTCTCTGCAAGTGTCTCTGCGATTTCTCTCGGATCATCCATGCAGTTCTTTAAAACACTGATCTTGATCAGCTCACGTGCTTCCAGTGCCTCGGCAATTGCCTCCGTAAGCCCCGGATTCATGCTTGCTTTTCCAACCTGGAAAATCGGATCCATTGTCATCGCAAGTCCTTTTAAATAGGCTCTCTGTTTTGTAGTCATAATATTCTCCTTATTTATAATAATCAAACTGAAGTCCGTACATTCTAACTGTGTCACCTTCCTGGATGCCAGCTCTCTCAAGATCTGCAAGAATACCTGAATCTTTCAGGAACTTCTGGAAGAATGCAAATCCCTTCTCTGAATCAAGATTCGTATATCCAAGCATTTTCTCAATCTTCGGACCTTCAACTACATACATTCCATCCATCTGTTCTACTGTATAAGGAAGATCTTCATAGATCAGTTCATCATCCGGGAAGTATTCCTGCTCGAATACTACCGGTTTCTGATCCAGCTTCTGAAGCTCGTTACTTACATAGTAGAGAAGATCAGAGATTCCTTTTCCTGTAGCTCCGGAGATAGGAAATACTTTGATTCCCTTTGGCTCAAACTCATCTTTTAAGCGCTGAACCGGATCATCTTCCGGATCATAGATCAGATCCGTCTTGTTCGCTGCGATTACCTGCGGACGTTCCGCAATTTCCGGATTGTAAGCAGCAAGCTCTGCATTGATCTTATGAATATCATCAACCGGATCACGTCCTTCTGTTCCGGCTGCATCAACAACATGGATCATTAACTTTGTTCTCTCGATATGGCGAAGGAACTCATGTCCAAGACCAACACCTTCGGATGCACCCTCAATTAGTCCCGGGATATCAGCCATAACGAATCCCTTTGCTCCATCCAGATCGACAACACCAAGATTCGGATTCAATGTTGTGAAATGATAGTTCGCAATTTTCGGTTCCGCATTTGTAACACGGGAAAGCAATGTAGATTTACCAACGTTCGGGAAACCAATCAGACCTACATCTGCGATCACCTTCAACTCCAGATTTACCTCCAGCTCTCTTGCCGGCTGTCCCGGCTGTGCATACTTCGGAACCTGCATGGTAGAAGTAGCAAAATGCTGATTTCCAAGTCCGCCTCTTCCGCCTTTTAAGACAACCTGACGTCTGTTCTCTCCGGACATATCAGCGATAACTTTTCCTGTAACAGATTCTTTAATTACTGTACCTTCCGGCACACGAAGAACAAGGTCTTTTCCGTCCTTACCGTGACAGCGGCGCTTTCCGCCCTGTTCCCCATCTTCGGCAGCAAATTTTCTCTTATGTCTGTAGTCAACAAGAGTATTCAGCCCTTCATCTACTTCGAAGATCAGGTCTCCGCCGTGTCCACCGTCTCCACCGTCCGGTCCGCCGTTTGGTACATACAGTTCTCTGCGGAAGCTGCAGTGACCGTCTCCGCCTTTACCGGAACGGATCAATATCTTAGCTCTGTCTGCAAACATATTATTCTCCTCTTAATTTGTATCAACAACTGTTTCTGTATCTTTATTCACATCATATATGCGTAAATTTCTTCATCATCTGACAATAAAAGATTTCTTTGAAAGAAAAAGCCTCAGACCTTAAAAAACGTCTGAGGCTTCCTTTTGCCATGTATGCGAGTGAAAAGATTCCGTCGGAACTTTCCAGCCAAAACTGATTACTCAGCTACTGGATAGATAGAAACCTGTTTCTTATCTCTTCCTTTTCTTTCAAATCTTACTACACCGTCTACAAGTGCAAACAGAGTGTCATCTCCACCGCGTCCTACGTTAAGTCCTGGATGGATCTTTGTTCCACGCTGTCTGTAAAGAATGTTACCAGCTTTTACAAACTGTCCGTCTGCTCTTTTAGCGCCCAGTCTCTTTGCCTCGGAGTCACGACCGTTCTTTGTAGAACCAACTCCTTTTTTATGAGCGAAAAACTGAAGATTCATTTTCATCATGGTAATTACACCTCCTTGAAAATTATGTCGATATATTTCTCGTAGTCATTGCTGTCTTCTATCTCTTCCAGACCAAGAATCATGGAATCCAGCAATAATGTGGCATCATGTGATGGTATTCCGTCAAAACGGAACTCAATACTTCCGGTATCTTCATCCGAAACGCAGCTTGTCTCATCATCTGTAAAACGCTCAATTGAATTCAGCGCATTGATCACGAGAGCGGATACTCCGGCACAGACAATGTCTTCACCGGCTTCTGCATATCCCGCATGACCTTCCATATCAAACCCAACATATTCCTGCCGTTCGGTCTTATAAATGGTTACCTTAATCATCAGAAACAGATTAAGCGTTGATCTTTTCGATCTTTACTTCTGTGTACTGCTGTCTGTGACCGTTTTTCTTATGGTATCCAGATTTTCTCTTATACTTGTAAACGATAACTTTCTTAGCTTTACCGTCACCGATTACAGAAGCTGTAACTGTTGCACCTTCAACTGTTGGGTTACCAACAACCATCTTGTCGTTGTTAACTGCAAGTACCTGGTCAAATGTATAAGTCTCACCAGCTTCTACCCCAAGTTTCTCTACTCTAATGATATCGCCTTCAGCTACTTTGTACTGTTTACCACCTGTTGCTATAATCGCGTACATATGGCACCTCCTATTATCATTACTCGCCAACTATGGTGTCTGAAATCAGAACTTAAATACCTCGTTGTGCGGCATACTCATATATATTAACTTGCAAATTTAGATTTGTCAATAGGGTTCATCTAATTTTTTTATTTTTTCATAACAGTATTCAATAATACTTTTTCTTGTTATGATTCCAATGAATTTCTTCTGGTCATCCACAACCGGAACAAAATTCTGATTCATTGCTTTCTGAAGAAGATCCTCCATGTCAGCATCTGCCGATACAGCCTCATAATCTGCTTTTCGTGGAAAATCCTGGATAAAAATTGTCTCTGCTTCTTTCAGGTTCAGATTCGTATACTTCTTGATTCCCCAGAGGATATCTCCTTCTGTCATTGTTCCGACATATTCCCCTGCCTTATTCAGCATTGGAATGGATGCATATTTATGAAATTCCATTGTTTCCAAAACCTGACGTAATGTGCTGTAATCATAAATAAAAGCAACCTCACTCTTCGGTTTCAGAAAAAATAAGATATTCATCTCTTTTCAGCCTTTCTTGGTTTTAAATCTGTGTCAGTACGAAAATCTCATACAATGCTTTGATCGCATTTTTAAACTCATCATGACGTACACCAACGATGATATTAAGCTCACTGGATCCCTGGTCGATCATCTTGACATTAATGTGTGCATGAGCAAGTGCAGAGAAGATTCTTCCTGCTGTTCCTCTTGTAGACTTCATTCCACGACCTACGATCGCGATCAGTGCAAGATCAGACTCAAGCTCAATGTGATCCGGATCTACCGCTTTGTGAATTCCTGCAAGAATCTGCTGTTCTTTCTCTTCAAACTTATCTTTGTGGACAAAGATTGTCATTGTATCGATTCCAGATGGCATGTGCTCAATAGAAACACCATTGTCTTCAAATACCTGAAGTACTTTACGACAGAAACCAACTTCTGAGTTCATCATCGCTTTTTCAATTGTAATCGCAGCAAATCCGTCTGTTCCGGCAATACCTGTAATAGTATATTTCGGCTGACAGCATGTTGCTTCTACGATAAGTGTTCCTTTGTCTGCCGGTGCATTTGTATTACGGATATTGATCGGGATTCCTGCTCTTCTTACCGGGAAGATTGCATCTTCATGAAGGACACTTGCGCCCATGTAAGAAAGCTCACGAAGCTCTTTATATGTAATTGTCTCAATTGATTTTGATCCTTTTACGATTCTTGGATCTGCAATCAGGAATCCTGATACATCAGTCCAGTTCTCATAAAGATCTGCATTGACTGCACGAGCTACAAGAGAACCTGTGATATCAGAACCACCTCTTGAAAATGTAACTACACGTCCTTCCTCTGTTGCTCCGTAGAATCCCGGGATAACAGCATTCTTAGCCTTTTCAAGTCGTGCAGACATAATTTCATTTGTGATCTCAGACTGGAAATCTCCATTCTCATCAAAACGAACAACCTCTGCTGCATCAATGAATTCAAATCCAAGATATGCAGCCATAATCTTACCATTCAGGAATTCTCCTCTGGATGCTGCATAATTGCTTCCTGCTTTTTCAGAAAAGTTCTTGCGGATCACTTCAAAATCCTCATCCAGGGAGAGCTTTAAACCGAGTCCATCAATAATTTCCTGATATCTATCTTTAATTGCTGCAAGCTTCTCTGTGAAATCTTCACCATTCTCAGCAGCCGCATAGCAGCCATAGAGCATATCTGTTACCTTTGTATCAGCTAAAAAACGCTTTCCCGGAGCAGATGGTACAACATATCTTCTTGATTCTTCTGCACGGATAATATTTCCAACTTTTTTAAACTGTTCTGCGCTCGCAAGAGAACTTCCGCCGAACTTTACTACTTTCTTCATTCTTGCTATTCCTCCAATGTAATTCTGCGTTGCTGTTTCGAGTTTCCCGTGAACAGTAACAATACTGCTTTCTGCATTATCGGTTCATTATTATACAGTGTTCCACAGTTCTTGTAAACTTTTAAATAAGAAAACTTATAGGAATTTCTTATAAACATTAATAATAATCAATTAAAACGTGATCTCTCCATATTCCGCCCGTGCAGCCTTTTTCAGATCATCCGGTTTCAATTTAATCTGCATTCCAATCTTCCCGCCACTTACATAAATGTATTCCTGATGCTGTGCACTGGAATCGATCACAGTCGGAAATTGCTTCTTCATTCCGATTGCCGTACAGCCACCACGTACATAACCGGTCACCGCAGTAATATCCTTCACATGGAGCATTTCTACTGATTTTTCCCCGACTGACTTCGCAGCCTTTTTCAGATCAAGTTCCGCCGCAATCGGAATAACAAACACATAATGCCCGCCTGTTTTTCCAACCGTCACAAGCGTCTTATATACCTGTTCGTGCGGAAGACCGATTTTATCTGCTGTTGTGATTCCATCGACAAATTCATCACACTCATAGGTTTCATATTCATATGGGATCTTGTTCCTGTCCAAGATTCTCATTGCATTTGTTTTCAGTTCTTTCTTACTCATTATATTAGCATCTCCTTTGTTGTCTCTGCCGCCTGCAAATGCATCTGCTATTCTATCTCTCTTACTGCTTCATGCAGCGGCTTACGCACTTTCTTTCTCGTCACCTCAGCAAGTCCAAGTGCTGTAATATCAACTAATGTTGTCTGGATCGGATCTTTCGCAAGAAAATATCGGAATTCTTTTAATAAAGTTTCCTCATTCTTTTCCTCATCCTGATTTATAAAATCAATCAGAATGATTCCAGACAGATTACGAAGACGTATCTGTCTGGCTGTTTCCTTCGCTGCCTCCAGATTCATCTTCAATGTAGACTCATCATCACCTTTTTTACGGACATTTTTCCCGGAATTTACGTCTATCACGGTAAGCGCCTCTGTCACCTGGATCACCAGATATCCTCCATGTTTCAGCCAGACTCTTTCTGCTAAGGCATGTTCAACCGCTGTTTCTGTACTATAAATCTTTCCAAGTGGATAACCACTGTCATCATGGAAATGAACCAGTTCCAGATTCTCTGGCATTTCTTTCTTGAAATAGCTGCAAATCTTTTCATATATTTCTGCATCATTCACAAGAATTTCTTCCATGCCATCCATATAGACATTTTTCAGATCTGTAATATAGGACGGTGGAGCAGATTTCAGGCATGAGAAACACACTCTGGAAGCAGCATATTTTAAAAGATGTTCATATTCCGCTTTCAGCTGTTCAATCTCTGTAAGGACATCTTCGAATGCAGCATCTTTTGCATTTGTTCTGATAATAAGACCATACTGGTCATTCTGATATTCCTGAAGGCGCTCCTTATAGGCTTCCCTGTCTTTTTTTGAAATTTTAGAAGATACACCTATTCTTGTATTACCATGCGTCAAAACGGCATATCTGCCTGTCAGACTGATATTACCGGTCACTGTCGGAACCTTTGTCTTTACAGCTTCCCTACTGATCTGAACTACCAGTTCATCACCGATGCAAAGTGGCTTCTTCCCAATCTTATGCGTAAAAAATGCATTCTGTGCATCTCTTAAATCAAAATAACAATTAACGCCAGGTTCGATCTCAAGAAAAGCTGCCCCTATATTCTGTACGATATTCTGCACTTTGGCGACATATATATCGCCAATCTGATGCACCTTTTCCTGTTCGTCGGACTTTGCACAGTGAATCTCAGCAATCTGATCCTCTTCCAGAAAAAAGGTCCACACATGATTTTCTTTTTTCTCTATCAAAACTTTTCGTTTCATCTGTTTCTTCTCATTCCTCATCGCCTGTCATATCAACGCCCATTGCCTCTAATGGAATCAATGATCCATCTTCACTGCGGTCTGTATACATTTCCAGTCTGTGATGCTGGAATTTCACGCTGTCCGGTTCAATTCCAAGGAACTGACAAAATGCTTCCATCACAAGATCCGGTTTCAGATTCTCTACACTTCCTGCTGCCACTTTCAGGTAAACAGAATCGCCTCGCAGTTCCCATGCATAGATCAATGGTTTAATGTCAACTTCCTTCTCGCTTCGTTTCGTCTGCTTTACGATCCTGATCTCCGGCTGTTCCATAAATTCTGAAAATCGTTCTTTCCAGCCCTCCGGAAATGCTCCCTTTCTCACAGATGTCAGATAATCTGCTCCTGCAAGGATTGTCATTCCGGTCATCTTCTTCTCCTCAGCAATTCTACGGATGCTTACGATCTCGATCCCCTCGATCTGACAGGCTTCGTTCATCCTTCTGACTGCATCTGCACTGTTGACTGCTTCTGTTAATTCAATATCAAAATATTCTCCGTCACTTGTCAGTCCGATTCCAAGCGGGTTAGCAAATGACATGATCATATGTGGACTATATCCTCCTGAAAATGCAATCGGAATATCCGCGCGACGCATCACTTTCTGGAAGAAACGCATCACATCAAGATGTCCGATGAATCGGAGAGAACCATATTTTCTAAATTTAATTCTTGCCTTCATAACAGACACCTCCTCCAAATTTCGCTGCGCCACATCCGGAACACTGCATACGGCAGTTCGGAGTTACTTTTTGTTCCATTGCACGATCCCATTCTCTGCGCAGGAACTTTCTTGTCACACCGATATCGATGAAATCCCATGGGAACAATTCATCTTCTCCACGCTCACGCAGATTGTAAAAATCAATATCAACACCCGTGTTCTCAAATGCCTGCATCCAAAGTTCATTGTGGAAACTCTCTGTCCAGGAATCGAACAGACATCCCAGACGATATGCCTCCTCGATCGCCTTGCTGATCTTACGGTCACCTCTGGCCATAATACCTTCCAGAACCGTAACTTCCGCATCATGCCAGTTATATTTCAGACTCTTACGGTTTAACTGTTCTTTAAACTCATCATTTACAAGATGTGCACGTCTCATATATTCTTCCGCTTTGCACATCGGAGCCCACTGGAACGGTGTGAACGGCTTCGGTACAAAGAAAGAAGAACTTGCCGTGATCTGACATTTTCCATGTCTCTGATCTTTTGGAATCTCATAATATCTGCGGGCAACCTTTTCTGCCAGATGCGCGATTTCCTTCATATCTTCCTCAGTCTCAGTCGGAAGTCCAAGCATAAAGTAAAGTTTTACCTTTGTCCAGCCACCTTCGAAAGCCTCGCCTGCTCCGTTTAAGATCACTTCTTCTGTCAGACCTTTATTGATCACGTCACGCATTCTCTGTGATCCGGCCTCCGGTGCAAATGTCAGACTGCTCTTACGAATATCCTGAACCTTACTCATAACGTCAAGAGAGAACGCATCGATTCGAAGAGACGGTAAGGAAATATTGATTCCTTTATTCTTAAATTCATCGATCAGATACGTTACCAGTTCTTTTAATTCTGAATAATCACTGGAACTTAAAGAACTCAAGGATATTTCTTCATGTCCTGTATTCTGAAGCATATCATGTGCATACTGTTTCAGACGTTCTACATTTCTCTCTCTGACCGGACGATAAAGCATTCCCGCCTGACAGAAACGACAGCCTCGGATACATCCTCTTTGAATCTCAAGAACAACTCTGTCCTGTGTTACCTTGATAAACGGAACAACCGGCTTCATCGGATACGGTGCATCTGTCACGTCCATAACAATCTGTTTTTTAACCGTTGCCGGTGCATGTTCGTTATTCGGTGTAAATGATCTCAGCGTGCCGTCTTCATTATATTCTGCATCATAAAAAATCGGAACATACAGACCCTCGATCTGCGCTGCACGTTCTAAGAACTCCCGGCGGCTCTTTCCTGAACCTTTCCATTCCTTATAAGCGTCAAGCAGCTCATCATAAGCTGTTTCTCCTTCTCCGATATAAAAGATATCAAAGAACTCTGCAATCGGCTCCGGATTGTATGTGCACGGACCACCACCAATCACAAATGGATCGTCTAAAGTTCTGTCCTTTGCATGCAGTGGTATCTGACCCAGATCAAGGATCTGCAGAATGTTCGTATAACACATCTCAAACTGAATTGTGATTCCGAGGAAATCAAAATCCTTAATTGGATCCTGGGACTCCAGTGCAAAAAGCGGAATCTGCTGTTCTCTCATCACTTTATCCAGATCATGCCATGGAGAGTAAACTCTCTCACACCACACATCCTTTCTGCGGTTGAACATATCATAAAGAATCTGAATCCCCAAATGAGACATACCGATCTCATAGACATCCGGGAAACACATCGCAAAGCGCACATCGATGTCTTCCACGTTCTTCATCACCGCATTCACCTCTCCGCCGATGTAACGGGCAGGTTTCTCAATTTCTAATAAAATATCATCATCTAATGCTAGTTTTCTCATGGATTTCTCCTTGTATTTTGTACTTATGCATTTATATTACAAAATTGTAAATGCTACTTTTAACATCATATCTTTTGACGATAAAAAAAGCAACCTATTTTCTCTTTTTATGTAATTGTTAACTTGCTAAGCTTGTTACAGTCATATCTTTCAGACATGTACTCCGGTAGTCACTCGGTGATATTTTATATCTTTCT